>ERZ827440.1426-NODE-1426-length-26258-cov-5.376407_pt1 | contig 26258 bp, 27 predicted proteins | sample MGYA00519774_ERZ827440 | MGnify/ENA primary metagenome ERZ827440 (study PRJEB31778, sample SAMEA3449302) | human gut metagenome | biome: human gut; feature: human-associated habitat; material: faeces | place: United Kingdom | collected 2010/2012 ... | reverse complement strand
CACAATTTGGCCATTTGGAATTTTACAACGCCGCACGCGATCTTGATGATGGCGGCCAAGCGGCGTTTTGCGGATACGAAACATCCTGTAGGGGCGGACGACTCTGTCCGCCCGCTTCTTCCGCGTTCCTCCGCACCCAAAGGAACGCTTTTTTGAACCTAGTCTTTTCTTTTTCTGCCAGAAAGAAAAGAATGGGGGCGCAAATCCTTTTGGCGCTCCAAAAAGAAAACGCCGTCCGCTCTTCCCTGAAATTGAAAAAACAGCCGCCTTTTCAGGCGGCTGTCTCATTTCTCAGTCCTTATTGAAGATCTTGAAGATCTCGTCAATATCGTCAATATCCTCAGCAACCTGCGCCTTGGCCTTCTCGCTCGTCGCGGAGGTATACGCGCCGATCTTGTTGGCCGGCTGCTGTCTCTGCTTGTCGTCAAAGCCGGTGGCGATGACCGTGACGCGCATCTCGTCCTCGAGATTGTCGTCGAATGCCGCGCCGAAGATGATGTTCGCCTCGGGGTTTGCCGCTTCCATGACGATGTTCGCCGCAGTCTCAACGTCGTCGAGGGCCAGCTCGGAAGAGCCTGCCACGTTGATCAGCACGCCCGTCGCGCCGTTGATCGACGTCTCCAGCAGCGGGCTGGAAACGGCGGCCATCGCGGCCTGCTCGGCCTTGTCGCGGCCCGCCGCGGTGCCGACGCCCATGTGCGCGTGGCCCGCATCCTTCATGATCGCGGATACGTCCGCGAAGTCGAGGTTGATGATCACGTGCTCGCTGTAGCCGACGAGTTCGGAGATCGAGCTGACGGCCTGCTTCAGCACATCGTCCGCGATGCCGAATGCGTTGGCGAACGTGATCTTCTGGTCGGTGACAAATTTCAGCCGGTCATTCGGAATGATGATCAGCGAGTCGACCTTGTCGGTCAGATTCGCAATGCCCATCTCGGCCTGACGCATCCGGTTCGCACCCTCAAATTTGAACGGCTTCGTCACAACGCCGACGGTCAGAATCCCCTTGTCGTGCGCGATCTGCGCAATGATCGGGGCCGCGCCGGTGCCCGTGCCGCCGCCCATACCGGCGGTGATGAACACCATATCGGTCCCGTCGAGAGCCTGGGAGATGACGTTCTTGGATTCCTCGGCGGATTTCTGGCCGATCTCGGGCTTGGAGCCTGCGCCCATGCCGCCGGTCAGCTTTTCGCCGATCTGGATTTTATTTTCACACTTGGACTTGTTGAGATCCTGCTTATCGGTGTTGACTGCGATGAACTCCACGCCGCCGACGCCGCTGCTGATCATGCGGTTGATGACGTTGTTGCCCGCGCCGCCGACGCCGATGACCTTGATATTAACTACCTTTTCCTGAAAATCTGCCATTTGACTTCCTCCTATGTATGAACCGCCCGAATCTCGGCGTTCTAACTGTCCTGATAAACGGTTTTCACCCTATTTTATACTGAAATATCTCTGCGGTCAATAGAAATCTGGAAAAATCGTCATTTTTCTCCGCATCCATCCTTACCCTGCGGGCTGGAAGGTTGCTTTTTTGTTCGCCGCGTCGGTCAGATCGATGGTTCCCGCCTGAAAATCGCTCAGCTCCGCGAGGATGCTCGTCAGATATTGAATTTTATATGCCAGATCGTCCGTGCCGCCGAGCCGGATCGTGTACCGGTCGTCATACTGCACGATGATGTCATAGTCCTTTTCCACGTTGATGGACGCCACATGCTCCAAAATGCCCGTGCCGTCCAGCCCGGACAGCACCGCGAGCGCCGCGTCGAGCCGGCTCTGCTCCACCGCCGTGACCGTCATCCCCGCCGCCGGGGCCTTCACGCTCACGCCGAGGATCTGCGGCTGTCCCTCCGGCAGTTCGCCTTCCACCTTCTCCAATGCTTTGCCCCGGCTGTTGACAAGCCACGTAGTGTTCACGTCGGTCTGCACCGCAAAGCTCGCCTCGCTCTCCTGGATCTGGATGACCACCGTGTCGGGCAGCGAGCGCACGATCCCGCGCACCTCTTCCACATACGGCAGCGCCGCGAGGATGTTGCCCGCCGTCGTGGCCTTGTTCACCAGCAGCAGGTTGTCGCCCGGCTCAATGCCGGACGCGGCGATCACGTCCTCCGCCGAGTAGAGCGTGTTGCCCTGCACCTCGATCGTCGTCACCTTGAAGAAGATGGCCACGCCGAAGACGATCGCCGCAACAACGGCCAGCATGATGATCAGCCGCACGGCCACGCCGCTGGATGGCCGCCGGTTCTTTTCCTGTTTTTTTCTTCCTGCCATGATGATGTTTCCCCTTTATCGCCGGTTTTATCCGGCGGAGATTCGTTCGAGTTTTTCCTATTTTACCCGGTATTATGCGTCAAAGCATCTCTCGATGTTTGCGCCAAGCGCACGGAGCTTCTCCGCGAAGCGCTCATAGCCCCGGTCGATATGTGTCAATCCTTCTACGCGGCTCTCTCCCTCGGCCTGCATCGCCGCCAGCACCAGCGCCGCGCCGCCGCGCAGGTCGCGTGCGGTCAATTTTGCACCAGAAAGCGTGCGTACCCCGGAAATATGTACTGTATTATGGTAAATTTCCAACTTTGCGCCGAGTTTTTGCAGCTCCGGCACATGGTGGAACCGGTCTTCAAAGACCGTCTCCTCAATCCGGCTCTCACCCTCGGCCCGGAGCAGCGCCGCCGTCAGAATGGCCTGACAGTCCGTCGGAAAGCCGGGATAGGCTGCCGTTTTTACATCAGGTATTATCCCTGTTTTTCCGGTTTTTCGAACCAAAACGGCATCTTGTTCTTTCAAAAGTTCGCATCCGGTCTGCCGCAGCAGCGCCGTAACGCTCTGGATCATGCGGGCATCTGTCCGCCGGAGCAGCACTTCCCCGCCGCAGCCCGCCGCCGCGCATAAAAAAGTCGCCGTCTCGATGCGGTCGGGCTGGATACTATATGTTGTGCCATGCAGGGGCTGATCCCCCCGAATATGGAGTTCTGAGGTTCCCGCACCGGAAATTTCCGCCCCGGCGCTGCGCAGAAAGTTCACCAGATCGATGATCTCCGGCTCCTTTGCGGCATTTTTCAGCACCGTTTCTCCGGGGCAGCGCAGCGCGGCGAGGATGGCATTCTCCGTCGCGCCCACACTGACGTGCGGGAACTCCAGCACCGTACCGCACGGCCTCTCCCAGAAAATCTCATAATACCCATCAGATGCCAAACATTTTGCGCCGAGCTGTTCAAATGCCCATAGGTGGTAATTGATCGGTCGTTCGCCGAGCGGACACCCGCCCGGCAGCGGGATTTTTACGGAGCCCCCAACAGACAGCAGCGCACCGGCAAACAGCACCGACGAGCGCATCCGAGCGGCAAGCGCTGCGGGTACGGTCGTCTCCGTCAGCCCCGCCGCGTCCACGACCACCGCCGCGCCGCACCGCTCTGCCTTCGCGCCGAGCGCGCGGAGGATGGCAAGCGTCGTCTCCACGTCGGCAATCTCGGGGCAGTTATACAGCACGCAGGGTCCCCGGCAGAGAACACAGGCGGCCAGAATGGGCAGCGCCGCGTTCTTCGCGCCGCTCACCGCCGTCTCACCCCGGAGCGGCCCCGCGCCCCTGATCTGAAAATATTCCATGCTCTTCCCTCCACAACCCGGATGGTTTCCCCATCCTATGCGGAGGTTCCGGGCCGCGTGTCAGTGTCTGGAGAGTTCGAGTGCGGTCTGATAGATGCGTTCCGCCGCGTCCACGACGGCCAGATTGGCCGCCGCCGAACGCATGGCACGGCAGCGTTCGCGGTCGGAGAGCAGCTGTTTTGCGGCCTCGTAGAGGCTGTCGCCGTCACATTCGTTTTCCCGAATGACCACGGCGGCGCCGTTCTTTTCGAGCACGCGCGCGTTCTTTTCCTGATGATTGTCCGTCACATTCGGCGACGGCACCATGATGCACGGCGTGGCCGACGCGCAGACCTCGGCAATCGTCGCCGCGCCCGCGCGGCAGATGATGAGGTCGGCCGCCGCCATCACCTGCGGCATATCATAGATATATTCCCGCATGTCGAGCCGCGGGTGGCTCTTCAGGTCGACGCCCTGTTCCTTTACATACTCCGGCATCCAGCGCCAGCCGAACGAGCCGGTCGCATGGATGTGGCGGTAGGGCGTGCCGTCGTCCTGTTCGCGCTTCATGAAGCGCGCGATCTTCTTGTTCATCTCCCGCGCGCCGAGGCTCCCCCAGCAGGAGACGATCAGCGGCTCGTCACCAAGGCCGAGCGCCGCACGCGCCTCCGTGCGGTTCGTATAGAGGAAGCTCTCGCGCACCGGCGTCCCCGTGACGACGACACTGTCCGGGTCAGAATACTGCCCCCGGCTCTCCGGGAAGGAGACCATGATGCGCGTGACGTTCTTTTCGACCATCCGCGTCGTCAGCCCCGGCACGGCGTTCGACTCATGCACCGCCGTCGGGATGCGGAGCCTGCCACCCATCTTCAGCGCAGGGAAGCTCGCATAGCCGCCCGTGCCGACGATGACATCCGGGCCGAACGCGCGGATGATGGCCTTGGCCTTGCGCATCGAGCCGGACATGTGCAGCAGCGTCGTCACGTTGTGCCAGATGGCCTTCGGCGTGAAGCTGCGCTGGTAGTTTGAAATTTTCAGCGTCTCGAGCCGGAATCCCTCGCGCGGGACGATGCGGTTTTCCATGCCGTCCTCCGCGCCGATGAAGAGGATCTCACAGTCGGGGTGCCGCTCCTGTAGGAGCTTGGCGACGGCGATGGCCGGATAGATATGCCCGCCCGTACCGCCGCAGGTAAAGATGACTTTCATAGCATCACCTTACAGCAATTTGTTGTCGTTCTGTCTCGAAACGGCCAAAATCAGTCCCATTTCAAAGAGCTGAATGAGAAGCGCTGTCCCGCCGTAGGAGAAGAACGGGAGCGAAATGCCCGTCGCGGGCAGGAAGTTCGTCACGACACCGATGTTCAGGAACACCTGTAGGGCAAGGTGCGTTGTAAGCCCCGCCGTCATCAGTGCGCCGAAGCGGTCACGCGCGTGCATTGCGATCCAATAGCCGCGCAGGATCAGCAGCACGAACAGCAAAATCACCACCATCGCGCCGATGAAGCCCAGCTCCTCGCAGACGATGGGGAAAATGTAGTCGTTGTGCTCCTCCGGCAAATACAGGTATTTCTGCCTCCCCTTGCCGAGTCCCAGACCCATCAGGCCGCCGGAGCCGATGGCGTAGAGCGATTGTAGGATCTGATAGCCGGTATCGGTCGGGTCGGACGCCGGGTCGCGCCAGGCGGTGACGCGGTCGCCCGCGTAGCCCATGCGCGCAAGATAGATTGCGGCGAACGCCGCGACAGCCACGCCGCCGATGATGAACCAGCGCAGGCGCACGCCGCCGAGGAACATCATGACCGCGCCGAGCGCAAGCATGATGAGGATGCAGGAAAAATGCCGCTCGAGCGCGACAAGGCCGCAGATCACCACGAGGATGAGCGCGAAGGGCAAGATGCCATATTTGAACGTCTGCATCTTCTCGCGGTAGATCGACATGAGCGACGCGAAGGACATGACAATGGCCACCTTCGCCAGCTCTGACGGCTGGAAGCGGATGCCCGCGACGGTAATCCAGCGCTTGGCGCCGTGCGACGCCTCGCCGATGAACGGCACGAGCAGCAGGAAGAAGACCGAGACGCCGAGCACGATGAACGACGCGAAGCGCCACATCTGATAGTTCAGCCGCGAGACGAAGAGCATGCCCGCGATGCCAAGCACGGCAAAAACCGCCTGCCGGGCGAAATAATAGGTCGACTTGCCCGTCTCCTGATAGGCGCGGGCATAGCTCGCCGAGAACATCATAATGACGCCGATGAGCACCAGCAGCACCGTCAGCGCCAGGAACGGCAGATCGAGCAGGCCGCGCTCGTCGAGCAGGACTTTGTCCTTCGGCGGTTTCGGCTGCGGGAGCTGCTCCTTGTTCTGTTCAAAAACCGTAACTCCGGATGCTGCCATCCGCGCTCCCCCTTTCCGAGCCAATTCCGAATTTTTCAATCTCAATAGCGGTGCATCACGCCAAAAAACGCCACAATGCAGAGCACGAACGTGATGGACGCGAAGACCACGACGATCTTATTTTCGCTCCAGCCGCAAAGCTCAAAATGGTGATGGATGGGCGTCATCTTGAAGATGCGCTTGCCGTGCGTCAACTTGAAATACGTCACCTGTAAAATGACGGACAGCGTCTCGCAGATGTACACGAAGCCGACCAGAATGAGCACGAGCGGCATATCCAACGCAAACGCAAGCCCGCAGACCGCCGCGCCGAGGAAGAGCGAGCCGGTGTCGCCCATGAAGACCTTGGCCGGATGATGGTTGTAGACGAGGAAGGCCGCAAGCCCGCCGACGAGCGCCGCCGGGAGCAGCGCGAGCGTTGTCTTGCCCCAGAGCCATGCGCAGACCGCGAAGAAGGCCATGACCGGGATAGTGACACTGGACGAAAGGCCATCGACACCGTCGGTCAGGTTGACCGCGTTGACGCAGCCCACGATGACAAACATCGCGAAGATCAGATAGACGAGCCACGGAATGTCGAACGTCACGTTCCAGAACGGAATGTAGAGGTCGCACGTCAGGTCGCCGTTGTAGCGCAGCAGCGCCAGATACGCGCCCGCCGCCGCCAGCTGGAGCACCAGCTTTTGCAGCGCCGTGAGGCCGAGGTTGCGCTTGAACTTCACCTTTACAAAGTCGTCGATGAAGCCGATCAGGCCGAACACGAGCGCGAAGGCCAGCACATAGAGATGCGTCCGGTAGCCGGCCAGCATACTGCGCCAGCCCGCGGCCACGACGCAGAGGATCGCCGCCGCGATGAACATGATGCCGCCCATCGTGGGCGTCCCGGCCTTGGAGTTATGCCAGCTCGGGCCGATCTCGCGGATGGACTGCCCGGCCTTGAGCGCGCGGAGCGCAGGAATGAGAAGTCTGCCAAAGACAAGCGCAAGCACGAACGTGCAGAGCGCAACAACAGCAATTTGCATGGGAAAGAACCCTTTCTATATCGGTTACTATCGGTTACTTTTTATCGTCCAGGAATAGCTGAAGCACTTTTTCCATCCGCATACCGCGGCTGCCCTTGAAGAGCACGACGTCGCCCTCGCTCACGCGCATCTTCAGCATGTGGGCCATGTCCTCGTGGGTGTCGAAATGGTCGGTGTTCTTGGGGTTCATGCCGCCGGTGATCGCGCCGGTCAGCGTGCGGACGGAATGTTCGCCGTAGGTGAGCAGCAGATCGGCCTTGCCGACGGCCAGACGGCCGATGCGGTAATGCTCCGCAGCCGAGCGGTTGCCAAGCTCGAGCATGTCGCCGAGGACGGCGATGCGGCGGCCGTCGGTCTTGATGCCGGCGAGGACGTCAAGCGCAGCCTCGGTGGACTCCGGGCCGGCGTTATAGCAGTCCTCAATGATGGTGACGCCGTTTTTCACGTAGATCTTCTGGCGCATGCCGGTGTTATGGAACGAGGAAAAGCGCGCCTGGATCTTCTCGGCCTTCACGCCGAGCAGCAGTCCCACAGTCGTCGCCGCGAGGGCGTTATAGACCGCGTGGCGGCCCAGCATCGGCACGAACAGCTCAAACTGCTGGCCGAAGCCGTGTACCACGAAGCGGACGCCGTCGTCCAGCTCGACAATGTCGGTCGCGGTAACGTCGCAGGCGTGGTTTTCGATGCCGTAGTAGTATTTCTTATGCTTGCCGATGGCCCGGATATTCCAGAGCAGCGGCTCGTCCCCGTTGAAGACGCCCGCACCGTCATCTGGCATACCGCGCATGATCTCGAGCTTGGCTTGCAGGATGCCCTCGCGCGTGCCGAGGTGCTCGATGTGCATGGTGCCGATGTTGGTGATGATGGCAAGGTCCGGCCGGGCAATGTCGGAGAGGTATTCCATCTCGCCGGAGTGGTTCATGCCCATTTCCAGCACGGCAACCTCGGTATTCTCCGGCATGTCCATGATCGTCATCGGCAGGCCGAGGTTGTTATTATGGTTGCCCTCGGTCTTGGCCGTGTGATACGCCGCCTCGAGAACGCTGGCGGTCATTTCCTTCGTGGTCGTCTTGCCGACGGAGCCGGTGATGCCGACAACCTTCACGCCGGTCAGCTTTCGGTAGCCCGCGGCGATCTCGCCATAGGCGCGGAGCGTATCTTCGACCTCGATGGAGGGCAGCTTCTCCGAGATGGGGCGGCTGACCAGCGCGGCGACCGCGCCGTGGTTGATGGCCGTCTCGGCGAAATCGTGCCCGTCCGCCTTCGCGCCCTTGAGCGCAACGAACAGGTCGCCGGAGCGGACTTTGCGGGAATCGGACTGCATTCTGCTGACGCGGAGATGTTCAAACCGGGCGCTGACCTTGCCGCCGCACCAGTCTGCGATCTGCTTGAGGGTCAATTCTTTCATAGCGTTCTCTCCAAATACGATGCAACAACTTCACGTTCGTCCAGGTGTCTCTTTTCGTGGCCGATCTCCTGATAGGTCTCATGGCCCTTGCCGCAGAGGACGATGACGTCGCCCGGTTCGGCATGGTCCATGGCCCATTCGATGGCCTTTGGCCGGTTTTCGATGACGGTGGGCGGCGTCTTCGCGCCGTCCATGCCCGCCACGATCTGGCGGATGATCTCGTTGGGATCTTCGGTGCGGGGATTATCCGAGGTGACGACGGCCACATCGGCGAGTCGGGCGGCAATACCGCCCATGATGGGGCGCTTGAAGGGGTCGCGGTCGCCGCCGCAGCCAAAGACGGCGATGACGTGCCCGCGGCAGAAGCCGCGCACGGTCTTCAAAATGTTCTCGAGGCTGTCCGGCGTATGCGAATAGTCGATGAGGACGGTATAGTCCTTTCCGGGTGTGGGCACGACCTCGGCGCGGCCCTTGACGCCCTGCGCCGTAGAGAGCGCGGCGGCGATCTTTTCGAGCGGGAGGCCGAGGGCCTGCGCGGCCTGGATGACGCCGAGAGCGTTATAGACCGTGAATGCGCCGGGGATGCCGAGGCGGACATGCGCCCGCTCACCGCCCGAGACCGCGTCGAATTCCACGCCGTCGCTGTGGAGCGCGATGTGCTCCGCCGTAAGGTCGGCGGCAGATTTCGTCGAATAGCGCAGCAGGCGGCACGTTGCGTTCTTGATGAGACGCGGCGTCCACGGATCATCGGCATTGACGCAGCCGGTATCGCAGATGCCAAAGAGTTTGCCCTTCGCGTCGCAATAGTCCTCCATGTCCTTATGGAAGTCGAGGTGATCCTCGGTGAGGTTCGTGAAAAAGCCGACGGCGAAGTGGACGCCCGCGACGCGGTCGAGCGTGAGCGCGTGGGACGAGACCTCCATGATGACGTGCGTACAGCCCGCGGCGTACATCTCGGCAAAGAGCTTTTGCAGCTCGAAGCTCTCCGGCGTGGTGCGCTCGGTCTCCAAAACCTCATCGCCGATCATGTTCTGGATCGTGCCGACGAGGCCGACCTTCGCGCCGAGGGTCTGCTCGAGAATGTGCTTGAGCAGATAGGTCGAGGTTGTCTTGCCGTTCGTGCCGGTGACGCCGATCATCGTCATGTGATCTGCCGGATAGCCGAACCACGCCGCCGACACGAGTGCGAGCGCCAGCCGCGTCGAGCTGGCCACAACATACGGAACGTCCGCCTCCGGCGCCCGCTCGCAGAGGATCGCGGCTGCGCCGCGCTCCACGGCCTTGGGGATGAATTTGTGCCCGTCGGCGGCGAAGCCGGTCACGGCGACAAACAGCTCGCCGGGCTGCGTCGTGCGGGAGTCATAGCTGATCCCGGTGATGTCCAGCTCCGGGTCGGCGTGCAGTTCGCGCACGTCGAGCGGAGCGAGCAATTCTTTCAGTTTCATAACGGAATACACTCCTTGGGCAGCGCGTCAGTCGGACGCGCCGCCAGTCGTAAATTCTACTGTAATTGTAGTCCCTTTGTCAACCTCTGTTCCCTCGGGAATATCCTGATAGGCGGCGGAGACATAGACGTCGGTACGGTCGGTGCCCTTGGCCTGAATGTAGAGTCCGTACTGGTTCGCGAGCCAGTTGACGTCGGCCACGCCGTAGCCGATGAAGTTCGGGACGGTGGTCTTTTCCGTGACCTTTTCTTCGCCCATGTAGAGCACGATCTCGGAATGGCCGGGAACCTCCTGCCCCGCGGACGGGAGCTGATCGGTGACGACGCTGCCATTGCCGACAGTCCGGTAGGTGATGCTCTTCGCCGAGAGGAGCTCCGACGCCTCGGACTCGGTCTTGCCGATGACGTCCGGCAGGGTGATGTTGACGCCGCGGATGTCGTCCGACGAATAGTCCGGCTCCACGCCGAGATACGGCAGGATGTCGGAGAAGATGTCGCGCACGGTCGGCGCGCCCATCAGGCCGCCGGAGATGTACTGGTTGTGCGGCGTGTAGCTCGTACCGGCGACATATTCCGGCGTGTCGAGCGCGACGAGCACGACATACTGCGGATCGTTGATCGGCGCGACGCCGATGAACGAGACGATCTTGTCGTCGACAGGCTTGCCATTTTCGTCGTATTCGTCGATCTTTTCGGACGTGCCGGTCTTGCCGCCGACGCGGTAGCCGGGCGTATAGGCGTTGGAGGCCGTGCCGTCGGTGACGACGAACTCCATGAATTCGCGCATCGTCGCGGACGTTTCCTCGCTGATGACCTGACGGAGCACGGTACGCTCGTTCTTCTGGACGACGTTGCCGTCGGCATCGAGCACGGTGGACACGACGTGCGGTTCGAGCAGGTAACCGCCGTTGACGATGGCCGCGACGGCGCGGACGAGCTGGATCGGCGTGATGCGGAACGTCTGGCCGAAGGAGGCGGAGATCAGCGACGCCGTGGACGCGCCGGACAGATCCGCCTTGGAGAAGAAGAGGCCCTTCGCCTCGCCGGGCAGGTCGACGCCGGTCTGTTCGAGGAAGCCGAAGGAGTTGATGTAATCGTAGAACTCCTCGCCGCCGATGCGCAGGCCAATGTGGCCGAAGGCGATGTTGCAGGAATTGCCGAGCGCCTCTTCGAGCGTTTCGGCTCCGTGGCCCGCCGCTTTCCAGCAGGAAAGCGTCTGGTCACGGCCCTTGAAGTCCTCGTGGCCGCCGCAGTAGAACGAATCGTTCACGGTGACGGAGCCGGAATCGAGTGCAGCAGCCATGGTAACGAGCTTAAACGTCGAGCCGGGCTCATAGCCGTCGGACACGCAGCGGTTTCGCCACTGCTTCAGCCGCGCCGCCGCGACGGCCTCGTTATACGCCTTCATGGCCGCGTCATATTCCGGCGAGCCCTCGCGCAGGAGCAGTGCCTTTTGATACTGTTCTTCAAGCGTCTGCGCCGTTTCCTCGTCGTAGACGTCCTGATAGTGGTTCGGGTCGTAGCTGCCCATGGTGGACATGGCGACGATCTCGCCGGTATTGACATCCATCACGATGCCGAACGCGCCGTTCAGGATGCCGTATTTGTCGATGGCGTTCTGGAGGTTCTTTTCCAGATAGGATTGTACCGTCGCGTCGATCGTGAGCACGAAGCTGTCGCCATCGGACGCGTCGTAGTATTTTTCATAGGTATAGAGCATCTCGGAGCCGTAGTTGCCCTTGCTGGTGACGACCTTGCCCGCCGTACCCTGCAGGAGCGAATCATAATACGCCTCGAGGCCCTCCTGGCCGACGTTGTCTCTGCTCACAAAGCCGAGCACCTGTGCCGCCAGCGAAGAATAGGGATAATAGCGCTGCGCGTCCGTCTCGAGATAGACGCCCTTGATCTCGTTTTCATTGATGAATTCGCGCACCTGATCGGCCAACTCCTCGGAGATCTTCCGTCGGATGACCTTATAACGGTAGGCCGTGTCGGCCGCCTGCTCGTAGATGAAGCTCGTCTCCACGTCCAGGATCTCGGACAGGCCGCGGGCGATATGGTCGAGCAGGTTGCTGTTGGCCGGGTCCTTCATCTCGGTGGCGATCTCATTCGGGTCGATGAACACGGTCTCGACCGTGGCCGATGTGGCAAGCACATTCATGTTACGGTCATAGATCACGCCGCGCGAAGCTGTGAGGTTCGTATAGCGGGTCTGATTGTTGATGGCAAGTTCTTCATACTTGTCATGCTCCACGATCATCAGGCGGTAGAGCGTGAAAATCAGCGGAACGAACAGCACAACGCCGCACAGGATCATCAAAAACAGCGTCCGCCGCAGCACGGTACGGTTCGCCCGCTGCGACTGTTCGGCGGAGCTGACGGTTTTTTCCCGCTTCGGCGGTAGTAGCTTTAAGGCCATAGTTCTTCCCTCATCGTCAAAACAAGGGCGGAAGTTTTGATACGACCGCCCTTGCAACTGCTTTATTGCTGCGCGTCCTGTCTCCAGCTTATGCAGAGGCGGTACGCAGATATGCGATCAGGCCGGAAACGCTCTGCTCCATCGCGGAGACGATCTCCGAGAAGACGCTGGTTTTTTCCTCCTGATAGATCTCGGCCCGGTCGGCGCCGGAGAGGTCGAGGTACACGATCTGCTCCTGCGACGGCTTCGTAAGCCCCAGATCGCCCGCCGCCGTCTCGATGGCGTCAAGGTCGATGCGGGCCTCATAGCGGCTTTGCAGCTGCGTCTGCTGCGACTGCAGCGCGGAGAGCTGATTCTCGAGCTTGCTCACCTCGCTCGTCGCCTCGAACAGCTGCACGTAGCCGAACACGACCAGTACCAGCAGACAGGCCACGGCCAGCATGCCGACCACCGTGAACGGCGCGAGCGCCGTGCGCGCCTTGACACGCTGCCGCTTTTGAGGAAGCGGACGCTCCTCCGGCAGGTGCTGCGGCTCGGGCCGCCTCTGCGGCGCGGTACTCTGGTTCCATGCGTAGACGTCATAGGCCGCCGCGCCGTTGGTATGGTATTGTGCTCTGCGGTCAGCCATGCCGTTTCGCTCCTTTTACAGCTTTTCCGCCACGCGCAGCTTTGCACTGCGGGCGCGGGGATTTTCTTCGACCTCTTCACGGGTCGCGATGATAGGTTTCTTCGTCAGAATTTCGATCTTTGGCTTGTTGCCGCAGACGCAGACCGGGAAATTCGGCGGGCAGGTGCAGCCCTTTGCCGCCTCGGCCATCGCGTTTTTCACGATCCGATCCTCGAGGGAATGGAACGTGATCACGGCCAGCCGTCCGCCGGGCCTCAAGCACGCGACTGCGTCGCGCATCACGCGGCTCACCGCGCCGAGCTCGTCATTGACCGCGATGCGGATTGCCTGAAAGCTGCGCTTGGCCGGATGCTGCTTTTCACGCAGCGCCTTGTCCGGCATCGCGCCGCGGATGACGTCGACAAGCTCGAGCGTCGTCTCGATCGGGTGGTCCTGCCGCACGCGGTCGATGGCCGCGGCGATCTGCGGGGCATATCGCTCCTCGCCGTATTCAAACAGGATCTTCTTCAGCTCAGCGCGCGGCCAGTTGTTCACCACATCGTAGGCTGTCAGCGCCTGGCTGCGATCCATGCGCATATCGAGCGGCGCGTCGGCCATGTAGGAAAAGCCGCGCGCGCCGTCGTCCAGCTGCGGGCTGGAAACGCCAAGGTCGAGCAGAATGCCGTCCACTCCGTCCAGCCCAAGGCGTTCCAGAATGGAGGCGATATTTTCAAAATTGTCGTGGACGAGCGTCACCTTTGCAAGGTGGCTCTGTAAGCGCTTCGTGGCAGCTTCCAATGCGACGGGGTCGCGGTCGACGCCAATGAGGCGGCCGGTTGTCAGGTTCCGGCAGATCTCCAGCGAATGGCCCGCGCCGCCGAGCGTGCCGTCCAGATACACGCCGTCAGGCCGAATGTTCAGCGCCTCGATACATTCCCAGAGCAGGACGGAGCGATGTGAAAATTCCATCAGAATCCAAGCTCCTCCATCACGGCGGTCAGGTTCTCGGGCGTGAGCGTCTCCTGCTCGAGCTTGTCATAGGCCGCGCTGTCCCAGATCTCGGCGTGACCGCCCTGACCGATGAAGGTCACATCCTGCGTGATGCCCGCGTACTGCCGCAGCTCCGCCGGGATCAGGAAACGGCCCTGCTTGTCCGGCTCGCACTTGGCGGCGTTGGCAAAGAGGAAGCGCATCTTGCGCGCCTGCGAAATGGGCAGCGCATTGTATTTGTCGAGAATGGCCTGCCATCCGGCCTCGGTGTAGACCGACAGGCAGTGGTCGAGGCCCAGCGTGACATAGAACGCCTCGCCGAGCTCTTCGCGCAGCTTCGAGGGAACGAACAGACGGCCCTTGGGGTCGACAGAGTGTTTATACTTGCCGTACATGTGCGCTCACCTCTCCTTTCGCTCCATTTTCATCATTTTTACACCACTTGGCTCCACTTCACTTATATAATAAAGGCTGTTAACATAAAATTCAAGTGTTCTGTGAAAATTTTTTCGAAGAAATTATTTACAATTTGTACCCGTTTCAGTCACAATTCTGTATTTTCGAACGTATTTTCTAATAAAGCAAAATAAACAAACAGCCCCCTCGCGAGGAGGGAGCTGTTTTCTGGCGCGGCGTCGTCTTCGGATGTAGGGGCGGACGACTCTGTCCGCCCGTAAGGCAGCACGATTTCACCGGAGTGTTCCGTGTTTCGTATGTGTGCCGCGCGGGCGACCAATGGTCGCCCCTACGTTCACCGCTGGAAGTGCGATAGGATTCGTAGGGAGGGCGGGCATTGCCGTCCGACAATCCCCCCGTCTAAAATCGAAGATTTTTAACACCTCTCTTTACACAAGGGAGGCTTTTTCCGTGGCGGCGGGAAACGCAAAAACTCCCCTTGATGCAATCAAGGGGAGTTTTTGTATCGTTAGACACGATTGTTTCAGTTGATATCGAAGCCGAGGCCGTTGACGCGGAGCAGCTCTTCCGGGAAGTTCCGGTTATAGGCGCGGGGAATGGTTTCCTTCAGCAGGTCGACAGACTTCGACAGGGCCACCACGCTCGGCATGACGACGTCCTCGATCTCGAGGCTCATCGCGCCGTCGCAGCCCATCTGCGTCAACGCCATGATGAACCGCTTCCACCAGAACACGTCGTGGCCATAGCCCAGGGCGCAGTACGTCCAGGAACGTTCATACGCAGGTGTGGCCAGATAGGGCGCGGACTCGTGCGAGCGGTTCAGATCGCAGACATGCTTTTCCACTGTTTCCGTGTCACGCGCGCCCGTCTCATCCGGGGAAAGCTGGTTGCCGTTGCAGTTGAGCGTCTCCAGCTTCAGGCCGCGGCTCTCGATGGCGTGCAGGTATTCGCGCCGGGCGTCCGCGCTGCTGAGCAGCTTGTCGCGGCGAAGCCGATGCGCATGGTTTCCAGGCCATCGCGGCCGGTGGTGACGGTTGGGGTGTTGTTGCGGATGGAATCCAAGAACGTGCCGAGGATCACCGGGAACGAATTCTTGAACCGTGCGAAGAAGTCGCAGACCAGTCCGTCCTGCTTCAGCCCGTTGTCCTCGCAGATCGTCAGCGTGTTTTCCACTTCGTTGCCCGTCACCAGGTTGCCCTCCGTGCCCATGATCTCCACGCGGCACTCCATGCCATAACCCGTCTGGCGGCTGTTGTCCACCACCGCCGTGCAGCCGTTCTTGAAGTTGATCACCGTCACCGCCGTGTCCACATCGCCGTTCGCGCCGATGTACGGCACCAGGTTGCACGCGCCCGTGCAGTAGACCGACTCCGCTTCGCTGCCCGCAAAATACCGGCAGAGGTCGAAATCATGGATGGACATCTCCAGCAGCATCCCACCGGACACCTTGATGTACGCCTCGGGAGGCGGCGTCGCGTCGCGGTTCGTAATCCGGATCATCAGCGGCTTGCCGATCTCGCCGGCCTGAATCGCCTCATAGGCGCGGCGGAAGTTCCGGTCGAAGCGGCGGCTGAAGACGATTTGCAGGCGGACGCCCGCCTTTTCCACCGCGGCCAGCGCGCGCTCGATCTTCTTCCACAGACAGGTCGATGGGCTTCTCGCAGTAGATGTCCTTGCCGCACTCAGCCGCGCGGATGATGTAGTCCGCATGGGTGTCGGTGGACGTACAGATCAGAACTGCCTGCACCTCCGGATCGTTGAACACGATCTCCGCGTCCGACACGACGTTCTGCACGCCGTACATCGGTCCCCATTGCTGCGCAGCCTGCGGATAAATGTCGGATACATATTTAATGGTGACGTCCTGCATCCCGGTGTAGATGGTTCCGGCGTGCATCCGGCCGATCCGGCCGCCGCCGATGATGCCGATCGTAATTTTTTCCATGCTTTTTCGTTCCTTTCCGTACGCTTATTCACATGCCTGCTTCAGCAGTGCCAGATCATGCTTCACAACCTCGATGAATCTCGCCTGTGTGCCGCACAGCGGCTTGCGGTCGTAGAAGTTCTCAAGGTGCAGCCAGCCCTTGTAGTTGGCCTTCTTCAAAACCTCCATCGTTCCGGCGAAATCCGTCTCGCCCTCGCCGGGGTAGGCGCTGCTGTCCTTCTTGTTCAGACCGTCCTTCACGTGGATCTCCGGATATGAGGTCTTCAACTTCAATCCAGTGCTGGTCTACAGTTTCGACGGCAGCGCCATCGCCCGGAAGTATGCCGAGCCGGTCTTCGAGTCCACCACGTTCCCCTTCTGCCTGTTCACCGGCGGAGGCGCAGCGCACAAGCACGTGCTGGAGCTGGTGGAGCGGCTGCGCGAGCAGTTTTTCGGCGAGGCGATGTGCCGCGAGATCCTCGTCAAAAACACGATCAACGAGCTGTGGATCGAGGTTTACCGGCAGTTTTCCACGCAGACCGTCCGCCCGTCCGACAGCAAAAGCGCCGCACAGATCCAGCGGCTGAAAAACGCGCTGAACTTCATCTATGAGCATTACAACGAGCCGATCACGCTCGACCAGATGGTCGCGGCGTGCTACGCAAACAAGCGCGAATTCTGCCGCCTGTTCAAGGCCACGCTGCACCAGACGCCCTTTGATTTCCTCCTGCACTACCGCATCCAGCAGAGCCTTCCCCTGCTCTGCCGCCCGGAGCTGACCATCACCGAGATCGCAACGACCGTCAGCTTCTCCGGCGCGAGCTATTATTCCGAGGTCTTCCGGAAATACACCTCCTGCTCCCCGACGGAATACCGCAAGCGTATCCTGAGCGGAACGCAGATTTAATTGCCCACATACAAAACGCCCCGCGTACTGTTCAAAGTACGCGGGGCGTTTTGGTTGTCATTTCGAAGCTCCAGGGCGGACGGCGATCGCACCGCGCTCCACGGAGACGGACGCAGCTGTCAGCGTGCTGTCTGCCAGCATCAGCCCGGCCAGTGGGTCCTCCACTGCCGACTGAATCCGGTGCCGGAGCGCACGCGCGCCGGACGCATCGTCCAGGCACTGTGCAGCCAGAAGCGTGGCTGTCTCCGGCGCGACATTCAACGCGATGTTTCGTGCTTCGGCGCGCGCCGCCGTCTCGGCCAGCAGCTTTTCAGCGATGGCCGTCAGCTCCGGCAGACCGAGCGGGCTGAAAGCGACCACACAGTCAATACGGCCCAGCAGCTCCGGGCGGAACGCCGCCCGCACCGCTGCGCGCCAGCGTTCGCCGTCCGGCTGCGGCGTAAAGCCGAGGCCGCCCTTTCCGCTCTGCTCGCTGCCGACGTTCGACGTCATAACAATGATCGTGTTTTTGAAGTTGACAGCCCGGCCGAAGGAATCGGTCAGCACGCCGTCCTCGAGAATTTGCAGGAGGAGGTTCGTCACATCGCGGTGCGCCTTTTCCAGCTCGTCCAGCAGGACGACGCAGTAGGGCCGCCGCCGCACCTTCTCCGTCAGGATGCCGCCCTCGTCGTGGCCGACGTAGCCCGGCGGCGCGCCGATCAGGCGCGAAACGGAGCTTGGCTCCATATATTCGCTCATGTCGATGCGCACGAGCGCGTCCTGCGTGCCGAAGACGCAGTCCGCCAGCGCGCGGCAGAGCTGCGTCTTGCCGGTTCCGGTCGGGCCGGTCAGAAGCAAAGATGCCGCCGGGCGCTGCGCCCCGGCGAGTCCCATCCGCCCGCGCAGCACCGCCCGCGCCGCCTGCTCCACGGCCTCCGGCTGACCGACGACCTGTTCCGTCAGCCGTTCGCGCAGGTGCAGCAGCCGCTCCTGCTCGGGGCTGCTCAGCTTCTGGACGGGGATGCCGGTCTGCTCCGCGACCGCCGCGGCGACCTCCTCCGGGCCGACGAATGGCGGCGACTGATAGCTTGCGGCCTGGCGGCGGATCAGCGCCTCCAAGCGGTCGCGCAGCTGTGCGGCCTGCTCAAAGCGGCTGTTCGTCACGGCCTGCTCCAGCTCCCGCGAGACGGCGCGCTTCTCCTTCTCCATCCCGCCGTCGCAGTCGCGCCCACCGGTCAGCCAGATGCGCGCGGCGCTCTCGTCGAGCAGGTCGAGCGCCTTGTCCGGCAGGAACCGGTCAGTCAGATAGCGGCACGAAAGCTCCACCGCCGCGTGGATCGCGCCTGCGGAGATGCGCACGCCGTGGTGGCGCTCCAATCCTGGGCGGAGTCCCTTCAAAATTTCCTCCGTCTCGGCACGGCTCGGCTCCCGGACGGTGATGGGGCGGAAGCGCCGCTCGAGCGCGGCGTCCTTCTCGATGAACTTGCGGTATTCCTCCAGTGTCGTCGCGCCGATCATTTGCAGCTCGCCGCGCCCCAGCGCGGGCTTGAGCAGGTTCGCCGCGTCGATCGCGCCCTCGGCGCTGCCCGCGCCGACGAGCGTGTGCATCTCGTCGACGAACAGGATCATGTTCCCGCAGCGGCGGATCTCAGCCAGTACGTCGCGGATGCGTTCTTCAAATTCGCCGCGGTATTTCGTCCCAGCGAGGACGCTCGCCATGTTCAGGCTGTAGAGCCGTTTGCCGCGCAGCGGCTCCGGAACCGTCCCCGCGGCGAGGCGCTGCGCAAGGCCCTCGACGATAGCCGTCTTGCCGACGCCCGGCTCGCCGATGAGGGCGGGGTTATTCTTATTTTTCCGGCTCAGAATTTGCAGCAGCTGCCCAAGCTCGCGTTCGCGCCCGATGACCGGCTCCATTGCCGACGCCTTTTCGACCATGTTCTCACAATATAATTCCAGCAGCTTCGTACCTGGCTCCCTTCCCGCTCCGGCCGGCACAGGCGCCGTGCAGAGCGCATAGACATTGGAAAAAACGCAGTTGAGATCCGCGCCCGACCGACACAGCAGCCGCGCCGCCGTACAGCGATCCTCGCGCGTGAGCGCAAGCAGCAGATGCTCCGGCCGGACATCCGCCGCGCGGAGCGCCGCGGCCTCGTGCGCAGCGGCGCCGATGGCGCTTCTGGCCAGCGGCGAATACGCCTGCACCAGCGGCACGGCGCGGCTCCCCCGCCCGCGCTCGAGCAAAAGGACGCTGCGCAGCGTACATTCCTCCCAGCCGAGGCTGCGGAGCACGCCGCCCGCCCGCTCTGCCGTCAGCAGCGAGAGCAGGAAATGTTCCGTCCCCACGTAGCTGTGACCCAGGGTGCGGGCCTGCCACGCGGCGCGGCGCAGCACCTGGATCAGTGCGACGGACAGCTCCGGTTTTCGCATGGCTCGGCCTCCTTTCGCAATACGCGTTCTCTTCGCTGGGATTCTCGCCGCTTCCTTCCCGAATTATACGGATTTTCCGGAAAACCCAGTAAATAAGAGTACTTTAACTAAAAATTCCGCCGAAAATTCACAGAATTATCATTGCATTTTTCAAAAAATGTGCTATCATGAGAGCGTAAATCTTAATTGGAGGTAACTACTATGGCTTATGTTATCAGCGATGCTTGCGTCAAGTGCGGCGCCTGCGCCGACGCATGTCCGCTCGGCATCATCACCGAGGGCGACGACAAGTACGTCATCGACGCCGATCAGTGCGTGGAATGCGGCACCTGCGCTGCCGAGTGCCCGAACGATGCGATCAGCGCGGAATAATTCCGTACATGGAACAACGGCCCGTGCGAGATGCACGGGCCGTTATTTTGTAAAGTTCGGATACACCCCAGTTTTGACTGCTTTCAAACATTTCCAAATTTGGAGAGACGAGATGCGTGAGTATTTTTCCGGCGGCATCACGATGACCGTCACAGACGGCTGCTTCCGCCTATCGACGGATTCGATGGTGCTGGCCGATTTCTGCCGTCTGCCGCGCGGGGCCGCCGTGTGCGACCTCGGGTCCGGCTGCGGCGCGCTGGGCCTGCTGCTCCTGCGGGATCATCCCGACATGCGCGTGACCGGCCTTGAGATCCTGCCGGACGCCGCCGCGCAGGCGCGGAAAAATATTGACGCGAACCATCTGTCTGAACACTTTTCCGTCATCACCGGCGACCTGCGCGGGCATCGGACGCTTTTGCCCGCCAGCGCGTTCGACGCCGTCGTGTCCAACCCGCCCTACTTCCCCGCCGCGTCCGGAGCGATCTCGCCGGACGATGCAAGAGCCATTGCGCGCAGCGAGGTCTGCTGCACCATAGACGATCTCTGCGCGTGCGCGGCATATGCGCTGCGCTTCGGCGGCGAGTTCTTCCTTGTCCATAAGCCGGAGCGGCTGACCGATCTGCTCTGCACGCTCCGTGCGCACCGGCTGGAACCGAAACGCATCCGCCTCGTGCGGCACCACGCGGGCGCAGACGCGAACCTCGTGCTGATCGCGGCACGACGCGGCGGGAAGCCGGGCGTGATGCTGGAGCCGGAGCTGCTGCTCTTCACGCCAGACGGGCAGGAGACCACAGACTATCGACGAATCTATCACCATCAGGAGGACTGACCATGGCCGGAATGCTCTATCTCGTACCCACGCCAATCGGCAATCTCGGCGACATCTCCGTCCGCTGCCGCAAGACGCTGGCGGAGGCGGACTTCATCGCCGCGGAGGATACGCGCGTGACGCTGAAGCTGCTGAACTATCTCGAGCTGAAAAAAACGCTCGTGAGCTATTACGAGCACAACAAGGCCGAGAGCGGCCCGCGCATCGTGGCGCGCATCCTCGCGGGCGAGACGTGCGTGCTCGTCTCCGACGCTGGCTCCCCCGCGATCTCCGATCCAGGCGAAGACCTCGTCCGTCTCTGCGCGGAGGCCGGGATTACGGTCTGCGCCATTCCGGGGCCGTGCGCAGTCATCACGGCGCTCTCCATCTCCGGACTGCCAACGGGGCGCTTCTGCTTCGAGGGCTTCCTCTCCATCAACAAAAAGAGCCGGCGCGAGCATCTCGCGGGCCTGAAAGATGAACGGCGGACGATGATCTTCTACGAGGCGCCGCACAAGCTGGTCAACACGCTGGAAGATCTCGCCGGGGCTTTCGGCGCGGAGCGGCGCATTTCGCTCTGCCGCGAGCTGACGAAGCTGCACGAAGAGGTCGTCCGCACGACGCTCGGCGAGGCCGCCGCGCGCTATCGCGAGACGCCGCCGAAGGGCGAATTTGTCCTCGTCGTCGAAGGTGCGGCGGAGGCAGCTCCTGCGGCCGTCACGCCGGAGGACGCCGTCGCGCGCGTACAGGCGCTGATGGCAGAGGGCCTCTCCAAAAAGGACGCCGTCAAGCAGGCCGCGAAGGAGACCGGCACGGCGCGCAACGCGCTCTATGATCTTGTTTTGCAAACACTTTAACACCGGTTTGAAACCAGTTTGAGATTGCTTTGCAGCTTTTTCCATCTGCCGCACTGCGCCGCGCGCGGAATTCCGCACGCGGCGCAGTGTGTCTTCCTGGTAAAGACAGATATGAAAACGCCCGCCGGAGATCCGGCGGGCGCTTTTTACAGGGCTTACAGCTTCTTCATTTCCTTCAGGCAGTTCGGGCAGATGTTCTTTCCGCGGTAGTTGATGACGTTCTTCGCATCGCCGCAGAAGATGCAGGTCGGCTCATACTTGCGCAGAATAATCGAAGCACCGTCCACATAAATTTCAATCGCGTCCTTCTCCGCGATATCCATGGTTCTGCGCAGCTCGATCGGCAGCACGATCCGGCCAAGCTCGTCAACTTTTCTTACGATTCCTGTGGATTTCATAAAAAATTTCCTCCATTGCTTTTCTTCGTCGTTCTGCGGCGAAAAAAGGTTTATCATGTCGATAGTTACTATATCATCCATATATGTCTAAATTTTGAACAGCAGAACAAATTTTGGAGGTTTTCTGAAAATGGATTTTCTAACCGTCCTGTTTTTTGTACTGTCGCTCATTTCCTCCCTGCTGACCGGGCGGTTTGCCGGGGCGGCGCTGCTGCGCGGTGCGGAGGAAGGCGCGCGCCTCGCGCTGACACTGGCCGGGCCGCTCTGCCTGTGGTCAGGCTTTGCCGCGCTGCTGGAAGTCAATGGATGGAGCCGTCTGCTCGCGCGCGGGCTGAGGCCGCTCCTGCGGCGGCTTTTTCCACGTGCCATGGACGACGAGATCTGCGCCGGGGCGCTCTGCGGCAACCTCAGCGCGAATCTGCTCGGACTCGGCAACGCGGCGACGCCGCTCGGCGTACAGGCCGTGCAGCAGATGAAAGTACGCTCCGGCGGGGACGCGGCCAGCGACGAGATGTGCATGCTCATCGTGATGAACACGGCGTCGATGCAGCTTCTGCCCACGACGGTGGCCTCCGTGCGGGCCGGTCTCGGTGCGGCCAAGCCGTTTGAAATTTTAGTCCCGGTCTGGCTGGCGTCGGTCTGCTCGGTCGGTGCGGGGATTTTTGCCGCAAAAGTGCTGCGGCGATTTCTATGACGGAGCTGCTCATCCCGCTGCTGTTTCTGGCAGCGGCAGTCACGGCCATGGCACGGCGGCAGGAGACCTATGCAGCGCTGCTGCGCGGCGCGCAGGGTGGGCTTCGCCTGCTGGCGACGCTCGCCCCGACGCTGATCGTCCTGCTCGCGCTGGTGACGATGCTGCGCGAGAGCGGCTTTTTCGAGCTGCTGTCCGCGTGGCTCCGCCCACTGTTCACCCGGCTCGGCATCCCGCCGGAGCTTGCGCCCCTCATGCTCATCCGCCCCATCAGCGGCAGCGCCGCACTCGCCGTCGGGGCCGACCTGATGTGGGAACACGGCGTCGACTCGCTGATTGGGCGGACGGCGGCGGTCATGCTCGGCAGCTCGGAGACGACGTTCTACACGATCAGCGTCTATTTCGGCGCAGCGGGTATCAAGCGGACGCGCTACGCCATCCCGGCAGCGCTCTGCGCGGATGTCGTCGGCTTTTTCTGCGCCGCGCTGTTCACACGGCTGTTTTTCTCTTGAAGTCCGTTCGGTTTTCTGCTATAATGCTCTCGATTATGAGCAGAAAAGGTGAATTACGATGCAAATTCTTGTAGATCTGATCTCCCAGCAGGTCGCGGATGCGTTCGAGGCTGCCGGTTTTGACCGGAGCTTTGGTAAGGCGACGCTCTCCAACCGGCCCGACCTGTGCGAATTTCAGTGCAACGGCGCGATGCCCGCTGCCAAAACCTATCACAAAGCGCCCATCCAGATCGCATCTGCGGTCTGCGAAAAGCTGGCGGACTTCCAGATGTTTGAATCGGTCGAGGCCGTGAACCCCGGCTTTCTAAACCTGAAGCTCTCGGGCGAGTATCTGGCGCAGTTCCTGCGCCAGATGCAGACGAGCGACCGCTTCGGCGTGGAGCCGGACGCAAACGCGCGCACCATCGTCCTCGACTACGGTGGTCCGAACGTGGCCAAGCCGCTCCACATCGGCCATCTGCGCAGCGCCATCATCGGCGAGTCCGTCAAGCGCATCTACCGCTATTTCGGCAACCGCGTCATCGGCGACATCCACCTCGGCGACTGGGGCCTCCAGATGGGCCTGATCATCGAAGAGGTGCGCGACCGTCATCCGGAGCTCCCCTACTTCGACCCGGACTTCACCGGTGAATATCCGAAGGAAGCGCCGTTCACGATCTCGGAGCTGGAAGAGATCTATCCCGCGGCCAGTGCGAAGAGCAAGGCGGACGAAGCGTTCGCCGCGCGCGCGCACCACGCGACCTATCTGCTCCAGTCCGGAGACCGGGGCTACCGCGCGATGTGGGAGCACATCATGCGCGTCTCCGTGGCGGATCTCAAGCGCAACTATGAAAACCTGAACGTCAGCTTCGACGTCTGGCTCGGCGAGTCCGACGCGCAGAAGTATATCCCGCAGATGCTGGACATCATCAGGGGCAAGGGCCTGACCGTTGAGTCCGAAGGCGCGCTCGTCGTGCCCGTGCAGGAGGAATCCGACACGAAGGAGATCCCGCCCTGCATCCTGCTGAAATCCGACGGCGCGACGCTCTACGCCACGACCGACCTCGCGACGATCTTGCAGCGCGAGCAGGACTTCCATCCCGGCAAGATCCTCTACGTCGTCGACAAGCGGCAGAGCCTCCACTTTGAGCAGGTCTTCCGCGTGGCGCGCAAGGCGGGCCTCGTCCCCGAGACGACGGAATTGCAGCACATCGGCTTCGGCACGATGAACGGCAAGGACGGCAAGCCGTTCAAGACCCGCGCCGGCGGCGTGATGCGCCTCGAAACGCTCATCCGCGAAGTGACGGAATATGTCACGCAGAAGATCCGGGAAAACCAGACCGTCTCCGACGAGGAGCTGCCGCAGACCGCGAAGCTGATCGCCATGGCGGCGCTCAAATACGGCGATCTCTCGAACCTTGCGACCAAGGACTACGTCTTCGACCTCGACCGCTTCTCGTCCTTCGAGGGCAACACCGGCCCGTATATCCTCTACACGATCGTCCGCATCAAGTCCATCCTCGCAAAGTATCAGGGCGACGTCTCGGCGGCGAAGCTCCTCCCACCGGACAGCGCAGAGCAGAAGGCGCTGATGCTGGTGCTCTCGCGGATGCAGGATGCGCTGCGCGGCGCGTACCGCGATTCTGCCCCGAACGCCATTTGCGCGTATATCTACGAGCTGGCGGGCGCAGCCAACAAGTTCTACCACGACGTGAAGATCATCTCTGAGCCCGACGCAGCCAAGCAGGGCAGCTATGTCGCGCTGATGGAGCTGACGCGCGGCGTGCTGGAGGCGTGCATCGATCTGCTCGGCTTCTCCGCCCCGGAGCGGATGTAACGTATCCCACAAAAATCGACTGCCCGCCGCAATTGCGGCGAGCAGTTTTTATTTCATCTGGGCGGAGAGGAATTCGCAGATTGCGCCGGCCGTGGGCGGGCAGCCGCCGACCGAATGGGTGAACTCGCAAGTGCAGTTTCCAACACCAAGCATCCCGGTTTTTCCGCGGTATCCCTGCCCAATGCAGATTTTATCCGGCAGGTTCAGACGGCCAGATTCGCTCTCCAGCCAGTTCAGCGCATAGATCAAAGAACCGTAGCAGGCGCTGCATGCCGCGTCCGGCGCAGCATAGGCTTCCAGTGCGGCAATCCGCCGCGTAGACTTCTGCCCGGCGGCGACGCCGTCATTCAGGGCGATGATCTTCGCTTTGGAGAGGTCGCTGCTGCCGACACCGAGGCGTTCGGCCAGACCGATGTACGGAACCTCGCGGATCTCATAGCCCATGGTCTGGCAGACGAAACTGTCACAGAGCACCGGATCGAGGCAGCCGAGGATGCGATTCATCGTGACCGGGTTGCCGCCCTCTTCGAAATCGAGGTCGCCGCAGATGTTGTCCACCAGAATGAACCCCCAGCGCACGACGGTATTCAGGTGTGCGATCGGCTTGCGCAGGTCACATGGGTCTGGCAGTGGCCCTTGAGCACCGGCATGTTGATGAGGAACGCGCCATCCATCGCCGCGTCGCAGATACGGAGCTGCATCCCCTTCGCATCATAGGTACGGCTCGTGTCCCGCTGCAAATCGACGAACGGAACCCCCGTACCGGCCGCAGACGGCGCGCAGCCCATTGGCCTCGCACGCCTCTGCCGTCCGGCAGCCGACCCAGGAGCTTTCCATCACGCGAAGGTTTTGGAATCCGTTTTCATGCAGATATTCAATTGTGCCGGCCACAAGCTCCGGATGCGTGGTCGCACCGCCAGACGCGGATGCGTCCACCACAAGATTTGGCTTGAGCGCAACGAGGCGGCGCCGGTCGCCGATCCGTGCCGCCACATCCGCCGCCCGCAGCAGCTGATTTGCCATGGCGGCATAGTCTGTGCCGTGCAGGGTCAAAATTTCATTTTGTTCCATCTTATCCCCTCGCTTTCCGTGTCTGTGTTTGTTCCACACCAGTATACCGAAATTCGGGGCGTTTGGAAAGTGCAGACCAAACCCGCTGCAAAATCTGAGATTTTGCAGCGGGTTCGTGCAGGAAAAGTTACTTCATGTTGCGCTCGTAGGCTTCGATCATTTTCTTAGACATGTGACCCATAGAATCGTCAGGGCTGGAAACCCTTG
>ERZ827440.1422-NODE-1422-length-26305-cov-6.051238_pt1 | contig 26305 bp, 25 predicted proteins | sample MGYA00519774_ERZ827440 | MGnify/ENA primary metagenome ERZ827440 (study PRJEB31778, sample SAMEA3449302) | human gut metagenome | biome: human gut; feature: human-associated habitat; material: faeces | place: United Kingdom | collected 2010/2012 ... | reverse complement strand
AAAGCCTGTCAAGGGCAGCCATTACACCCTTTTTGATAGCATCAACAGGCTGACCGTGCTTATGGCAAAGTTTGATTGCACCGAGAAGTCTGTCATTCGGTTCAAGTTTGCGTTCGGGGTCTCTGCCTACGCGCTCGGTCGTATCGCCGAGGTATCTGTTCTTGAATCGGAACATCAGATCCTCCGCATACGCAAGAACTTCTTTTTCGTCTTTGCCGTGTTCCGCCGCAAGCGCTTTTGCGGAAGCGATCATCGCGTCGCGAACCGTGGACGCTATTTCGGGATCTTCCATCGCTTCCCAAATATAGGTGTAGCCCTTGTTCATGCCGAGATACGCAGCGATGGCGTGTCCCATATTGTGCAGGAACAGTTTGGATTGAATATAATATTGGAACGGTTCGGACGGAACCATGCCTTTTATATCGGGAATCGGATTTCTGAACGCCGCCTTATCAACGGGAAGTGTGCAGAAAGGCTCTACCCAAACTTTGCAGATATTGCCCTCGCGCATTTCGTCGGTCATAACGGGAACCATTCTGCCGACGGAAGCCTCGACGTAACCCACATCGTCTCTGTCCAGATCAACGAGTTTTTTCAGATACTTGTCCGCATCCATCAGATTTTCACAGATAACGATGTCAACGCCCTTGGAGCGTTTTTCGATACCCGCACGCAGAACGGGCGCAACATAGGGAAGTATTCTGACGCCCGCGGAAGTGAAGATAATGTCAGCCGTTGCGATTTCGTCAACCGCATCGTCGGGCGTTACCGCACGCACGTTCTTTATCTCGACTTCTTCCTGTTTCTCATTCGAAACTATCTTTATGGGATAGGAATGAGTTTCGTTCAGTTTATCAATCAGTTCACGGTTTACATCGACAAAAACGGTCTCGAAGCCGCTGTTGTAAAGAAGCTGGCCGAGAAAGCCTCTGCCGATATTTCCGCCGCCGTATACTACTGCTTTCATATATAAATTACTGTCCTTTTTTAATCAGATTTGTCCGTCAGCCGGGAACGTTATCTTTCATAAAGGCTTTTATCGTGTCAAAATCCTTTATGCCCGTCGTTGCGCCTTTTGCGCTGACGCAGAAAGTGCCGACAGCGTTTGCGAACGCACCGCATTCGGAGAATGTCATTCCCTTTGCAAGACCCGTTATAAAGCCTGCGCAAAAACTGTCGCCCGCACCCGTGGTATCAACGACCGGTGCGCCTGTATAAGTCGGAAGCAAAACGGGTGCTGCGTCTTTGCTTTCACGCAGATAGCAACCGTGTTTTCCGTTTTTGACAGCAACCTGTTTTACGCCTTTTGAGAAGAAGAAATCGGCTATTGCGTCAAGGTCTCTTGTGCCCGCAAGTTCCACCGCCTCGTCAATGGAGGGCAGGAACACGTCGATATACGGCATACAGGGTTCGAGAACTTTCATCCATCTGCCCTGCGAATCCCATGCGGTGTCAAGCACGGTCATCTTACCCATTTCTTTGCACTTTTTGAGAACTTCAGCACACGGCTTGCCGTCAAAGGAATCCATAAGCATGGTGCCTGCGACAAAAACTATTCTCGAATCGGCTATAACGTCCCAATTCACGTCGTCAAGTCCGAAAGTTCCGTTTGCTCCGACGCAATGCAGAAACGTTCTCTCGCCCGAAGAAGCGGAAAGAACTATGGAAGCGGAAGTCTGCACGTTTTCGTCAACGGCTATACCGTCAACGCCGACGCCGTATTCCACAAGCGCGTTTTTCAGAAAACTTCCGAAACTGTCGTTTCCTATTTTTCCGAGAACCGCGGTCTTTATGCCTATTTTTGCCATATCTATGCCCGCGCTCATCGCGCAGCCGCCGGTAAACGTTTCTATCCCGTTTATTCTTTCAAGAAGACCGGGAGCGGGAATTTTGTCAACGGGTTTTGCGATAACGTCGGCAACAAGAATGCCTATACAAGCAACGTCATATTTCACGGCAGTAACCTCCTCGGCTGAACTTTGGGATAAACAAACGCCTGCGTGAACGCTTCGGCATAAGCAACGCCGCACTGGAAGCCTCTGTATTTGGCTATCGTGCGAACAAAATCCGCAAAGTCTATGTTGTCATGCTCTCTCATCCATTTGAGCTGGCTCTCGTGGCATTCGAGCATTTCCATTTTCAATTCCATAACGTCGGTGACGTCCACATATTCGGTCGGAACAAAGCCGTGACCGCCGAGATTATCCATATAATAAAGCGGGGTGACTTTGGAAGCTTTTCCGAGTTCGGGCATATAATGCGGGCAGGACGCGGCAAAACAAGCGTCAAACACAAGTTTTGATACCGCGACGTGGTCGCACATATAGTCGGTCGGTGCGTGAGTTATGATAAGGTCGGGATCGGCGTCGCGGATTATCTTTATCGCCTTGTTTCTCTGCTCCATATCATAGCCGTTTGCAAGCAGGTCGCCGATGTCGCCGTTGATAACTTTGATTCCGGCAAGCGACCCCGCCTTTTCGGCTTCCGCCGCACGGATAAGTCTGAGTTCGTCGGGCATGATGACTTCATGTCCCATATTACCGTTGCAGAAATGGCAAACGGTTACATTGTCGCCTCTCTGAACGCATCTGATAAGCGTTCCGACGCAGTTTATCTCCACGTCGTCCGGGTGACAGCCTATTGCAAGAATATTCATACTTTCGCCTTTCATTCCCGCTTTAACGGGTTTACCGTATGTCCGAAACGGTCAAGTCGGACAAAACAAGTTTATTATTTTCTTCTTTTACGTTTATAAAAGCCGCATAGTTTTTATCGCTGTCGATATGAAAACTCATTTTCATTCGACCGTCAGAGTCCGTGAACAGCATACCGTGACCGCCGCTTTCCGCACCGTAACAGGAAGAATAAAGAATACTGTCAAACAGCCAGTCGCCGTCTATGCCGTTCTTGCTGCGAATAACATTGACGCAGTAGCCGTAATCGTCATCATATGTAGACCAGAGCGAAAGCAGGTCTCCGTTTGCCGCGGTATAGATAAAGCAGCCGTCGGTAACACCGCCCGTGCTGAAAACATCTTTCGGTTCGGAAACAAGAGTTTTCAGATCCGAAGAAAGTTTTGCGCAGGCAAATTTGCCGCCCTCGCCGTCGGTCGAAGTCCATTCGTGAACAAAGAAAAGCCACGGCTGTCCTTCGTCATCTACATACAGCGTTCCGTCTATACAATCCCAAGTATCAGGGGTTATCAGACCGTCGGACCAACGCGTAAACGGACCTTCCGGAGTTTCGGCGCGAAGAATGACCGTTCCTCTGCCGTCGTACTTGTGCGTGCCGTCCGAGCCGCCTCTTTCCGAAGAATTGTATGTAGTTATCGCATAATACGCGTCGCCGTATTTGTAGACCTCGGGAGCCCAGCATTGCTGTTCGTAATCGGGAAGAATCTCGCTGATACGGTTCCAATCCACCATGGAATAAGGTCCCGTCCATTCCCCGTTTATGTCGCCCGATGTATTTTTGTAATACTGCCAGCCCGTTCCGTACATATAATATACGCCGTTCTCCGAAAGAATGAACGGGTCGCGTATCTCGCAGACGGTCTTCTGCAAAAACGGGTTTATAACAACAGGATAAATATCTTTCAACGAAACAAAACATTCGTCTCCGTTATCCTGCTGCGACAGCGTTATACGGCGAAGTTTTCCGACAGAGTTATTGCCGAGTTTTGAAACGGGAAAGAAGAAAACGCCGCTCTGTCCCGGTTCAAGTTCCGTGTAACACTTCGTTGTCACGTTTGTAAGACTTACGGACATACTGACCGTAATGTCTTTCAGGGTATAATCGTTTTCGTTTGTGATCTCAAATGCGATGTGCGTAAAATCCGAACCGACACAGCCAAGGTCAAACACCGACGAGGGAAATCCGTATCTGTTCGCGGCATTGAAATATATCCTGCCTGCGGAATACGTCCCTGCGTTTTTCTTGTTTGAAGCGTTGACTTTTTCGAAAATGTCCTCCGAAATTCCGTTCGGCAGAAACGAGCCCTTGTAAACGGATTTTTCGGGAACATCTTTGCGGACAACGCCGCAACCGGTTATCGGCACAAACGTTGCAAGACACAGCGTAAGCAACAATATCCTTTTGAAATTCATAATTACTTATTCCAAAGCCACGGTTTCAGAATGTCGGGATTGATATCGCCGAACATATCGAGGATTTTTTCTCTTGCCGAAGCGGAAAGTGCGGGAGCGTTGGCAAGTTCAAGGTTCTGTCTGACCTGATCGGGGTTTTCCGCGCCGAGAACAAGAGAGTTTACGCCGGCAAGGTCACGCATAAACGTTATTGCGACCTGCGCCACGGAAAGTCCCTCTTCTTTTGCAAGAGCATGAAGTCTTCTGAGCGGCTCTTTTGCCTGCGAAAGCAGTCCCGTTTCGGGAAGTGTTTCGGGATCACGGAAGAAAAGTCCCTGCAAAAATACGCTTCTGATAAAGACGATAACGCCTTTTTCTTTCAGTTTGTCTATACCGCCGTGAAGCACGTTTTGTGTGTCCATCATGTTAAGAGGTATCTGAACCGCTTCGTAGAGATCGTTTGCAAGAACGTCCTTTACATAAGTGCAGCCGTTAAGAGAAACGCCCACACGGTCAACCATTTTTTCCGCTTTCAACGCTTCAAGTTCACGGGGAAGCACGTCGCCGTAATCAAACAGTTCGCTTTCGCGGTGAAGCATGAGAATGGGAAGCGAATCATAGCCGAGTCTTTCGAGAGATGTCTCGACCTGCGTGCGCAGATTTTTTCTGACATCGGATATGGGAGCAACTTTCGTATGGTCGTTCTCAATCTTGAATTTTGTAACTATCGTGGGTTTTTTGCCCTTATACTGCTTGAAGAATTTTCCTACAACTTCTTCGCTCGTTCCGTAGTCGGACGAGGTGTCGATAACGGAAATTCCGCCGTCAACAGCGGTTTGAAGAAGTTCAAAAGCCTTTTCTTCCGTCGGTTTGCCGCCCGCATTGTTTATACCGTAGTCCATACCGAGCTGAACGGTACCGAGCGAAAGTGCGGAAATTTCAAGGCCTTTCAAAGTCTCGTATTTCATATAAAACCAACCTTACAACTTTTTCGAGAGGGAAAAGTCTTACTGTAAAGACTTTTCCCCTCAATTATTCTTATTTTTCCACTTCGCTTATCATATCGAGAAGGATCTTGTCTTTCTCAAATGTATAGACAGGCTCTTTGCCCTCTTTTACATACGCGAAGAACGCTTTTATCTCGTTCAGATATGCGTTTTCAACGACGAACGAAGCGTATTCGCTTCTGTTCTCGGCGTTGTTGCCGTAAATGTCAACGCTTGTAAGTTCGACCTTGTTCGGGTTTTCAGCCGTCGGGTCTGCGTGCCATTCGCGTATACCTGTTGCGCTTCCGTCCCAGGAAAGGAAGAAGTTTTCGCCGTATACTTCAAAGTCTCTTTCGGTCTTCGGCGTTACAACATCGCAAACAAAAACGCCCTTGTTGCCGTTTTCGTGTTCCATCATGATGTAAACGTTGTCGTTGAACGCAATGTCAAGGTCGGTGTTCTTCGACTTCATCGCGGAGAACTTTTTAACGGGTCCGAAGATGTCAAGAATCCACGGCATATCTATTGCCATGATCTCACGGCAGCCGTTCGTTCTCGGATTCGCATAGAAAACTTTTCTGTAATCTTCCCACGGGTGCCAGTTCGGAAGATACTGACCGATATGATAAATATAGTTGAGTTTGCCCTGTTTTGCCGCGTCGCAGGCTTTCTTTATGTAAGCGACTTCATCTCTGTAAAGGAACGTTGAAGAAAGGAAGAGTTTGACGCCCTTTTCTCTTGCGGCTGCAATATTTTCCTCATAACCGTCGGCAACGAGGTTGATCTCCGTGAAGACGTGAAGACCGTATTTGATGCACTCTTTGATGATGGGGTTGTGCGAAAGCGGACCTGTGCTGATGAAGATGCAGGAAACCTCGGGTTCCGCCGCAACAAGGTCGGGAATGGACGCGAACGTCTTCATTCCGTATTTTTCCTGACATTCCGCGCATCTTTCGGGCATCGTGTCAATGCCGAAAACTTCTATCGAACTGTCGTACTGCTTTATAAGACGGGTTCTTCTCTGGCCCATCGAGCCGAGACCGACTACTGCTACTTTCATATTATATAATACCTCAAAATATAATTTTCTTGCTCGGGGAAGCGGAAAGCTTCCCCGCTTTTTTAATTGTTTACAGATTTTCTTCCGCGGTCTTTTCAAGAAGTTTCTTTTCGTCCTGCGTAAGTTCTCTGAACGGTTTGCGGCAGCAGCCTACATCAATGCCTGTCGCAACGGTCGTCATATACTTCATTGCGGGAAGACCTCTGGTCTCGATGATAGCCTGAACGCAGTTGTTTATCTTGCGCTGTTCGGACTGTGCGGTTGCAATGTCGCCCTTGTCAAACGCTTCTTTGATAGCGATGAATTTCTCGGTGCAGTAGTTCATCGAGGTTCCGATACCGCCGTCTGCTCCCGCCATAAGAGCGTAAGCAAAGCACTCGTCTGCGCCGGAGTAAATGAATGCGCCCGTGTGCTTCTTTATTCTGTCAAGCGTGTAGTAATTGACATCGGTGTATTTAACCGCAACAACACGGTCATCGGAAAGAATGTCCTTGAACTGCGCAAGAGAAAGCCCTACGCCGGTAGTTCCGGGAACATTGTAGATGATAACGGGAAGATCGGAAGCGTCCGCAATTGCGGTGTAGTAGCCCTTGATCTCACCCGGCTGGAAACCGTGATAGAACGGAGGAACGGAAGCGATGGCGTCAGCGCCCGCTTTTTTGGCGTGAGCCGCAAGGTCGCAGGCGATGCCCGTGCCTATTGCTCCGACGTGAGCGACAACCTGTTTGCCGTCCGCAACTTTAACAGCAAGCTCGAGAACCTTTTTTCTTTCTTCCTGTGTCAGAGAGAAGCATTCTGCGGAAGAACCGCCGACATAAACGCCGTCAGCGCCCTTGTCAAGAACGTATCTTTCGATTTTTGCGAATGTATCGTAGTCGATACTGCCGTCTTTGTTGAATGTGGTAAACAGAGGTACCAGAATGTCAGCCTTTTTGCTCATAATAAAAGTCCTTCTTTTTATATAAATAAATTTTAATAGCTTATTTAAGGGATTTTTTCCTTATTTTCTTTTCGTAATGGTCAGTTTACAGCGCGCATGATCGACTTCGGACATATCGTAATCGTAATCAAGTCCGAGAGGTTCGACAACACGGCGGTAAAGCAAATCGCAATGTTTGCAATAATCGGGATAAGGCGTAATGCGTTTGCAATCAAGCAATCTGCCTTTCGAGGGGCAATGGAACATTTCTATTGTGAAAGTGTCGCCGTCAAGCGTCATGCGGAAATCCGCGGCCTCTTCACTCAAAGACTTTGCCCAATAATTGTAACAGCCCTTAATGCCGTCCTTTTCAACGCAAGCGCCAAGCCTTTCTTTGACGTAATTGTCCGAGATATGTTCCCAATACGTTCTTATCGCTTCTTTGCCGCCTTTTTTCTCGATGAACTTGAAAAGTTCGCTGTAAGAATAGATGAATTCGGTACAAGAAATCATTTCGACACCTCCCTGAATTCAAACGAGGTCTTTCCCGTTTTTCTGTCGTAATCCCCCATGACGAACTCAAAGCCGCAGGTCTTAGCCCACTCGTCGTATACGACGGTCGTGGTCATATAGTACCAAGGCGAATGGTCGTGACCAATCGAGGTCATGTACTTTATTGCGGGGCAATACTCGACTTTAACTTTAAGACATCCGTCCGAAAGTTCTGTCGAAAGCGCCTCGGGTTCTTCCTCCGCTTCGTATATTTTCTTGAAATAATCTTCAAGCTCGGGAAGCGTCATTTTCGGGTAATAGGCTTTTGCGAACGTCGTCAGATATTCTTTGACGGCATCGTCTCCGCCGAAATGTTCCCCGATATAGGTGATTCCGAGGTCGAGCGTAACGTGAAAGTCCTTGTGCAGGTACTTGTTGTCGCTCGCCTTTCTTTCCATTTGCAGCATTTTTCTCAACTCCGTTTATTTTGTCTCCCGTTATTTTCCGAGAGAAATATCAGTTATGTAAACAGTTGTCGGCTCGGTAACGCCGAAAATAACCCGTTTTATCGTATTTTTCTTTGCGGCAGCCACATCACCCTGTGTCAAATCAAAGGCAGAGGTCGCGTTTTTTTGCCAATAAACTTTTACGCCTGTTTGAGTGTTTACATTTGCAAGACCGGCGGCGATGTTCACTGTAAGCTTTGAGCGAACGTTTCCGTCACCTTTTTCAAGGTCTAAAACAAGCGATGAATAATCTTTCCACGATGCGGTCGAAAAATCAGAGCCTTTCAACGCGATTTGGTCGGCGTCGGAAGAAAAGGTTATTTTCATTGCGGTTTTGCCGTTGATTTCAACCTTTTCTATTTTATCGGCTGAAATTGTCGTTCTGCCGTTTGCAAGCATGGCTGTTTTTATTGCGTCAAAGTTGTTTTCGATATCGAGAAGAGTAACAAGTTTTTCATATATCGTCATTCGGTATGTCTTGACAAAAGAGCGTCCGTCAACGGTAACCGTGTGACGTTCACCTTTTTCCGTTGCGCTGTCGTTGAAAACGTGCTTTTCATACGAGCCGAAATCAAGGGTTTCGTCGGCGCCCCTGCCGTCAAGCGCAACCGTCGCGCCTTTACGGGTGAACACTTCCACGGTAACGCCGTTCGGATTCGCCTCGGTGCGGTTTTCCGAAATAACTGTGAAAGAGTTCGTTCCGCTCAAAATATCGGAGTATATCTCTTTCTGCATTAAATCGAAAATATCGGCCGGAATTTCATCGCGGTTATAGGTATGCGTGTCTATAACATTTGCGTATATGCTTCTTATAGAGTCTTCGAAAGTATACTCGGTTATGCCGAGCCCGTCATAGAACGCCTTTGCTTTTTCTTTGAAAATAAGAAGTTTTTCATATTCTTCAGCAGCGTCTCTTATACCTTCCGCGCAGGTCGTGGTAACGCCGCGGTTTTCGTTGACTATGCCGTCGTCAATACGTCCGGGGAGAACAAACTGTCCGCCGAGTCCGTTCCATATCTCTTCCGTCGTCAATTCTTTGTTATACGCGTTTTCCTCTTCATTGTATGCGCAAAACAGTCCGTACTCCCAGTTCAGATAACCGCTCGCGCCTATCATCGCCGAATACCAGCCCGACGCGGCTCTTTCCGCCAGGAAGTATACCCAAAACGGCTTGCCCTCGCCGAAATCCGCATAGTCTTCCGCAAGTTCGGAATAGAAAAACGGAACGAAAAGAGAAGCCTCGTCGGCATAAAACTCTTCAACAGGAGAGGCCGTCAGAATAACCCTTATCTCCGGATAATACTCCTTGAACTGACGAAGAACCTCCTTGGTTCTGTTTCGAACCCACTCGTTCTTTTCGGGCTCGTCCAAAGGATAATATACAAAGTGATCCGCTATACCCTCGGCAACGACCGCTTCATAAAACTCAGTCATTTGAGTATATTTACGTATATCAAGTTCCTCTGTAGGAGTGGTCGTATCCATCCACCAGCACCAACATATGGCATGAAGATGGGGGCTGTTCGGGTGATCTTCAAGATAGTATTTGCATTGACGCGCCCACGCCTTCATACCGGTAAGACCGTCGGTGGGATATTTAAAAATTCTGTCCCATATTCCGCCCGCGACGGGAATTCTCTGTTCCTCGGCAAAATCGAGGAACACTTTGTCCATTTCTTCCGCGGTCATATACCCGTCGTAATAATACCTGCTCGACGGAAGCCAGCTGCCGAAGTTGGTCTCATACGACTTCTTTTCGGGAAGAGTTATGTCGATAACCTTAACAACGACCTCGATATCCTTTTTGCCGCCGTCATATTCAATGGCAGCCGTTCCGCGGTAAATTCCCGCGGGAGTGTCCGCGGAAGTCTCGAAACGAAGCGCGTACGCCTGATTCTCGGCGGATGCGACCTTTGAATTGTTGGTAAAATCATTGAGGGGAATATATCCGAAAGGTTCGGTATAATACGCCTGTTTTTCATTGCTGAATTTTTCGGCGTAGCTCATTTTGTAACCCTCGATCTTGTCTGCGGGGAAGATGTGCTCGCCGTCGGAAAACTCTCCGAAAGAGAATTTGACGCCCGTCAACTCTTTTTTTGCATCGGAAATCGCGACATAGGCGATCTCACGCTCGTTTTTGCACATTGTTACGGTTGCAGCGGCGTTTTTGTATTTTTCCGGCAAAGTCTCTTCTTTTCCGAAAAATTCGGTCGAATACGCAAAGCCGTAGACCTCGGGCGCGCTACCGTAACGAATAACGGAACATGAAGTTGCGCTTAAAACAGCGGCGACGCAGAGAATAGCTGCCAAAACTCTTTTGATTTTCATAAAAACCTCCTTTTTGTCAAGGTTGGGCTTAAAAACTGTTTTTCGCCTTGTTTGCAAGTTCGAGTGCGGTGTCCGTAAAGATATAGCCCGCCTCGGGTTCAAGGTAACTCGTGCAGCCGAGTTTCGACTCATAAACGGTCGGTGCGAATCTGTCGCGGAGCGGAATATACCCGAAAAGTCCGTTGGAATTGGTAAAAATAAAATTATGGGCAAAAGGCGATTCGTTCTTGATACGCTGACCGAATTCGACGAACACTTCGCCGGGAAGTTCATAAAACGCATTGTCTCCGATACGGACGAACTGAACGGGGACATCCTTCGTTTCGCTCTTGTCCTTCGCGTAATTCAGAAGGTCATAAGCGAACACGGCGCGCAACTGATCGGGATCGGACTGTGAGCCTATCTCCTCATCCTCGCGCAAAACAACTGTTTTTGTTATTTCTTCGAGTTCCGGGATCTCGCTCTCCGGAACCAATCTCTTTTTGACGGTGCAGATCTTTCCGCCGACGGAAACCGTGTCGTCGGAGCAATATTCGCGAGCAGGAAGAACGCGGACGACCTCGTCGGCAAGTTTTTTGCCCATTATACGGTAATAGTCTTTCTGTTCGTGCTTTCCGCCGAACACGTCAAAATGATTTATGTTTCCGCACGTTCCCGGGAAAAAGACGGAAACGAAACGGAATCCGAAACGGTCTTTCAGATCGTCGGACATCGCGGAGGAGAAGTCTCCGCTGTAAGCCATGGCGTCAACGCAGTCCTGATGGCACGCAAAATTGACAATCGCACCCATCGGCTTGTCGGTTTCGGCGTCTTCTACAAAAAGCACCGTAACATCGGGGTCGATCGGTCCCGCGGGACGGACGACGTCGGGATTGCGGACGCCCGGATTTGTCTGATACGTTCCGTTTTTCATCAGATATATGCGGTGGAATGAAATATCGTCCACCTTGCCGTTGGCATAACTTACTTTTGCGGGACGCAGATGTTGGTTTGCGACGATAACCGCGTCAGCCGCCTTTTCCGAGACAAATTTAACATACCAAGGGCTGTGTTTTACAAGTTTGCCCCAATCCACGGTGGGACCGCCGTTGTGAATGTGCGTTGCGGACATCGTAACATTTTCGGGTTTTATATCGGAATGAGCCGCGATTCTTTCTTTTGCGTCGTTCGCAATCTGTTCGGTTATGAAATTCGCTTCGACTGCTATCATTGCGACCTTTTCGCCGTTGCCGCCCTCGACGACTATCGCTTTGGCATAAATCTTATCCTTTATATCCGTCGCAAGTCGCTCGTTGAAATATCCGGGCATACAGTTATACAAAGGCGGGGTGATGTCACTTTCAAAAAACGCACACTTAAACATAATATCTTCCTCTTTTTTTGTCCGCTGCGGCGGAGTGTTCCGCCGCAGCGGTCTGAAATTGCCGTTATTTCGGTTTACGCTCTGCCGAAAAACTTGTCGATGTTTACGACCTTTTCGTTTTCAGCCGCATAGTAAGCCGCTTCAACTATTTCCTGAACCTGAACGCCGTCGGACAGCGGAACAAGAACGGGTGTATCGTTGATGATGGAATCGGAGAACGACTCGATCTCCTTCGTGTAAAGATTCGTGAAGTCCGCGACGATCTCGGGGTGAGAGCCGTCTTCGAGCGTCACTTCGACCGATCCCGTATCAAGCTGATGGATCGTGTCGTTCGCGGTGATGCAGCCCTTCGTGCCGTAAAATTCAAGTCTCCACTTCGCAGCCGCGTCGGGGATATTGAAGTTTGCCTCGACATAAGCGTTGCAGCCGTTTCTCAGATGCATGAGAACGGACGCGGAATCGTCCACTTCATATTTGAAAGTCTTGGTATCGATCAGAGCGGATACCTTGTCGCAGGTCGTTCCGAGAATGTTCTGGATCAGGTCGATACAGTGAACGCCCATGTCCACGAACGCTCCGCCGCCGCCGTTCTTCTTCTGCTGACGCCAGCAGTTCGGCATATCGGGATACCAGCAGGTGAACTGCGCTTTCGCGGAAACGACCTGTCCGATATTGCCCTCGGCGATAAATTTCTTTATCTGCTGATTGAGCGCGCCGAAACGCATCATGAAGCCGCAAGCGGATTTGACGCCGCAAGCGTCAACATCGGCGATGACCTGTCTGCCCTGCGCAACGGTCATTGCGATCGGCTTTTCCATAAGCACGTGCTTGCCCGCGCGTGCGGCTTTGACCGCCTGCTCCGCGTGGAATACAACGGGAGTTGCAATGTAAACCGCCTCGATCTCGGGATTTGCGATAAGATCGTCGGCGTTGGTATAAGCGTACTTGGCGTTATACTTTTCTTTAAGTCCCTCGATGATATTTTCGTTAACGTCCATGACCGCGATCAGTTCTGCGTTCTTCGCGAGCATCATTCCGGGCATCGTTCTTCTGTCGGCTATACCGCCGGCGCCGATAACGCCCCATTTGATTTTTCTGTCCATAAAATGTTTCTCCTTTCGGCAGGAAAGACGAAAAAACCGCCGTCAAACCTGTCCCGTATACTTCGGAAAGACGCTGAAAAATGTTCAAAAACCGTTTTGCGCTTCCCGACGAAAAATCCGTATAGAGGGACGGCAAAAGCCTATCCCTCTATATATTTTCCTATGCGGTCGAATTATTTCTGATGCTCGGCAAGGATCTTTTTGAGAGCGTCGATGCATCTCTGAATGTGTTCGGGCTCCCAAGTCGGGTGCAGGAACAGGGAAACGGTAACGGCACGAAGGCTCTTTGCTTTCGGGCAAAGAACGTTCTTGTAGTCAACCTGTTTCGGGTCTGCATACTCTTTCGACTCGAACGGGAATTTCGCGGAGCCGAATCCGACGTGCTCTGCGTACGCCTCTTCCTGATATGCTTCGGGCCAAAGGATACCGGAGCAGGGAATGTTGTTTTCTTTGAGAAGTTTGCAGACCTCGGCGGCGTCGATCGTGATCTTGTCAAGGTCGAGGTTGATCGGATACCACCAGTAAGCGCACTGTCTTTCCTTGGTGTTGAGAGGAAGTTTTGCGATTCCGGAAACGCCTGCAAACGCTTCGTCGTACATTTTAGCGTACTTCTTTCTTCTTGCAAGGTTCCAATCGTCAAATCTTTCAAGTTCGTTTATTCCGATAACGGACTGCATCTCGGTCATACGATAGTTGAAGCCGACTCTGGTATGAACGTACGGAAGAGCCTCTTCCATTGCAAGCAGGTTCATACGAAGTCTTACGTTGTAACCGTGGTCACGGAACGAACGAGCTTCCCAAGCGGTGTCTTCATCGTTGGTAACGACCATACCGCCCTCGCCGCCGGTCGTGAAGTGCTTGGACTGGCAGAAAGAGAAGCAGCCTACATCGCCGATGGTACCGGATTTATGTTCAACACCGTTTTCGTCGGTGTAAACGCCGCCGAAGCACTGCGCGCAGTCTTCGATGACTTTGAGGTTATGTTTCTTTGCGATAGCCATGATCTTCTTCATATCGCACATAACGCCGTAAAGGTGAACAACAACGATACCCTTGGTTCTCGGGGTGATAAGTCCCTCGATAAGGTCGGGGTCGATCGTGTGATCGTCCGTTACGTCGCAGAATACGGGGATAGCGCCCGCCTGAACGATAGAGAACGAAGACGCGATGAAAGAGTAAGAGGGAACGATAACTTCATCGCCGGGGCCGATGTTGAGAGCCGCGATTGCGATGTGAAGAGCAGCGGTTCCGTTAGTGCAGGAAATCGCATAGTCCGCTCCGCACCATTTTGCCCACTTTTCTTCAAATTCCATACCCTTTTTACCGGTCCAGTAAGAAACCTTACCGCTTTTAAGGGTCTCGGTAACCTGATCGAAAGTCTTGGGGTTGAATTGAGGCCACATCGGGAATCCGAGATCAACGATGCCGGATCCGTTCATTGCGCCGTCGGTTTTTTCAGCCATAATAAATATCTCCTATCTGATATATTAGATTTTTATATATTATCTGATTCCGATTGTACCATAGTTCTCCAAAAAAGTCAAGCGATTGCAAGCCCGCGCATAATAAAGAATGAAAAATGTTAACCTTATTTCAAAATTCGCGCAGGAATAACAAAAAACGACGCCGAAAAACGGTTTTCCCGTCTTCGGCGTCAACATTTGTTTACAGCGGTCGAAAGTCGCCCTTTACGACTTTCTCCAAACCATTTTGTTCACGACATCGGTATACGATTCGATTATCTTGACGACCTTTGTCGAAACATTTTCTTCCGTGTAGTACGGAACGGGTATTCCAAGATCGCCGTTCTCGTTCATGTCAACCGCGGTCTCTACTGCGCGCAAAAGGCTCGTCTCCCCTATTCCGGCAAGAATGAAGCACGCTTTGTCAAGCGCTTCGGGTCGTTCCGTCGATGTTCTTATGCAAACGGCGGGAAACGGCTTGCCGACGGAAGTGAAGAAACTGCTCTCCTCGGGAAGAGTTCCGCTGTCCGAAACCACGGCGAAGGCGTTCATCTGCAAATTGTTGTAATCATGGAATCCGAGCGGTTCATGACGGATAACGCGCGGATCAAGTTCAAAACCCGTCGTTTCAAGTCTTTTCCTGCTTCTCGGATGGCACGAATAAAGTATCGGCATATCGTATTTTTCAGCCAACCTATTTATTGCATTGAACAGAGAAAGAAAGTTCTTTTCCGTGTCTATGTTTTCCTCTCTGTGAGCGGAAAGAAGCATATATTTTTTAGGTTCGAGTCCGAGCCTTTTCAGAATATCGCTTTTTTCGATACTGTCAAGGTTTTCGTGCAGCACTTCCGCCATGGGAGAGCCGGTCACGAACGTGCGCTCTTTCGGCAATCCGCATTCTGCAAGATAGCGTCGCGCATGCTCGGAATAAGCCATATTCACGTCGGAAATTATATCAACGATTCTTCTGTTCGTCTCTTCGGGCAGACACTCGTCCTTGCAGCGGTTGCCGGCTTCCATATGGAAAACGGGAATATGCAGTCTTTTCGCGGAAATCGCAGAAAGGCAGGAATTGGTGTCTCCGAGAATAAGAAGAGCATCGGGTTTTATCTGAGCCATAAGTTTATATGAGCAGTTGATAATGTTTCCGACGGTCGCGCCGAGGTCGTCGCCCACGGCGTCCATATAAACTTCGGGAGCGTCAAGACGCAAGTCCTCAAAGAACACGCCGTTAAGCGTATAATCGTAGTTCTGTCCCGTATGGGCAAGAACGCAGTCAAAATATTTTCTGCACTTTTTTATAACGGCCGCAAGACGGATTATCTCGGGTCTGGTGCCGACGATTATGAGAAGTTTAAGTTTTCCGTCGCAGCGAAATGCAACGTCCGAATAATCGAGTTTCATTTGTCTTCCTCCACGTTTTCGGAATAGGTATCGGGGTGCGCGGGGTCAAACTGTTCGTTTGCCCACATAACGGTCACCAAGTCATCCTTTTCTGAAAGGTTTATGATGTTGTGCGTATAGCCGGGAAGTATGTGAACGGCTTCGATCTTATCTCCCGACACTTCAAAATTGAGAACCTCATCGGAACCTATCTTCCGTTCCTGTATAAGTCCGTGCCCCGAAACAACGATGAAAAATTCCCATTTCGAGTGGTGCCAATGCTCCCCTTTTTTGATTCCGGGTTTTGAAATGTTAACCGAGAACTGTCCGCACTTTTCCGTCCGCATAAGCTCCGTAAAACTTCCGCGGGCATCAATGTTCATTTTCAGCGGCACGCAGACTTTTTCTTTCGGAAGATACGAAAGATATGTCGAATACAGTTTTTTTGCAAAACTCCCGTTCGGTATCTCGGGCATAACATGCGTAGCGGGTTCGTCGTGAAATTCCGCAAGCAGATCGACGATTTCTCCGAGCGTAACGTGATGCGTCACGGGCGCCGCGCAGTATTTTCCGTTTTCGGACAAAACGGTTTTCAAACCGTCAAACTCACAGCGATGTTCTTTGTTTTCAAGCGCGTCGAGCATCTCTGCAACAAGGTCATCTATGTAAAGCAGTTCAAGTTCCGTCGTTCGGTCATTGACCGTTATGGGCAAATCGTTTGCAATATTGTTGCAGAACGTCGCAACGGCGGAATTGTAATTCGGTCTGCACCATTTTCCGAAGAGATTCGGAAAGCGATAAACAAGCACTTTTGCACCCGTTTTTTTTGCATAGTCAAAAAACAGTTCTTCGCCCGCGAGTTTGGACTTGCCGTAATCAGACTGTCCGTATCTGCCGATAAGCGTCGCCTGCACGGACGACGAAAGCATAACGGGACAGGCATTTTTTGCTTTTTCGAGCGAAGCCAAGAGCGCTGAGGCAAAGCCGAAATTGCCCGCCATAAATTCGCTCTGATCTTTCGGTCGGTTCACTCCCGCAAGATTGAAAACAAAATCCGCTTTTTCGCAGAACCCGTCAAGCGATGCGGGGGCACTTGCAATATCAAATTCAAAGATTTCGTCTATTTTCAGTTCCGGTCTTGTCCTGTCTTTTCCGTCGCGAACCGCTTTCAGCGCTTCACACAGATTTTTCCCGACAAACCCCGCCGCACCTGTAACAAGAATATTCATTTTTTTCTCTCCGTCAGCGCGCTATAACAAAATTTTTATCACTCAACCAATATTGAAGAATGACGTTCACGTCTTCCTGCATTGCGCAACAGTTAAAATACTCGTCTTCCGAAAGACTGTCTTTATCAAAGTCGTATGAAATAATTTTTATCTGAGTTCCGTCGTATGTTCCGAGCAGATACCCCTCGTCGGAATCAAAAAGCAGATCAAAAAGCTTTATGTCCCCGTATGAAAAACAAACAGAATCGTCCGCGACTTCAACGGTAACAAGGTCTTTCCATTTCAACGGATATTTCATAACGCAAACCCGCGTTTCTATATCAAAAACAGGGGACGAGGGTTCCGCAGCGTTCGTCTGCACCGTCGTTGTCGGCGCCTCCGTAGATTCTGTCGTCGGCGTTTTATCGGAGGACGCACAGCCGAACATCAATATTGCCGAAAGGATCAAAACAATAACCAAAGACAACTGTTTCATTCCGTTATTTCTCCCGTCTTGCAAGTTCGTCTTGTATGTATTCAAGTGCGACGATTTTTGCCTTTGTCTGCTCGACGTCCAATATTTCCGTATTATTGGAGTTGAACTCGGTCAAAGTATTGCGGTTCTCATCACCGTCTTTGAAATATTTGTCGTAATTGAGTCCGCGATTGTCGGCGGGAACGCGGTAAAAGTTGCCCATATCCACAGCCTTTGCGCACTCTTCGTTCGTCAACAATGTTTCATACATCTTTTCGCCGTGACGTATACCGATAACCTTGATATCCTCTTTTTTGCCGCCGAATAATTCGCATACGGCTTCCGCCTGTGTTCCTATCGTACAAGCGGGGGCTTTCTGAATAAGCAAATCGCCGTTTTCACCGTGTTCAAACGCGAACAAAACAAGATCGACGGCCTCGTCAAGAGACATGATGAAACGCGTCATGGAAGGTTCTGTAACCGTTATCGGATTTCCCGCTTTTATCTGCTCTATCCAGAGAGGGATAACAGAACCGCGTGAGCACATAACGTTTCCGTAGCGAGTGCAGCAGATCTTTGTTTTTCCCGAATTTCTGGATTTTGCAACAGCGACCTTTTCCTCTATCGCTTTTGTTATTCCCATTGCATTTATCGGGTAAGCAGCCTTGTCCGTAGAAAGACAGATGACCGCTTCAACCCCCGCTTCTATCGCCGCCGTAAGCACATTATCCGTGCCGATAACGTTCGTCCGAACCGCTTCCATCGGGAAAAATTCGCATGACGGAACCTGTTTCAACGCCGCGGCATGGAAGATATAATCAACGCCGTGCATCGCGCCTCGACACGATTCAAGATCTCGAACATCGCCTATATAGAACTTTATCTTGTCCGCGACTTCGGGCATCTTCGCCTGAAATTCATGGCGCATATCATCCTGTTTTTTCTCATCTCTCGAAAAGATACGGATCTCACCGATATCCGTCTTCAAAAATCTGTTGAGAACGGCGTTCCCGAACGACCCCGTTCCGCCTGTTATAAGCAAAGTTTTATTCGTAAAAAGACTGTTGGGCATATCATTTTTCTCCTCGTAAATCAACACTAACCTTAAACTAACCTTAATATATTAACTGCAACATATATGTTTTATATCCGTATCGGATACATAAACATCGTTTCTACCTATATAGATAATGTTACAGATACAGTATATCACAGGGGTAGATTTGTGTCAAGAGTTTTTTTGGTAATAAACGACAAAAAAACGAAAGGACCGCAAAGCAAAAAAGAGTATCAAGCAAGTAAAAACTCTTAAAAAACTCACAAAAAAACATTACATAACGCATAATACCAAACTGCAAAATCATACCACCGATAAAACGGTGGTTTGCACAGCCCCTATAAAAGGTTATTACGGGCATACACCAAAAGCGGTATCGAAGTTTGGCAGCGTATTACTGTCTCAGGCAACCTCTCACATGCGGCTGTCTGTTTTCGATTACAACAAATTCCCCGCCTCAGTCACAACTGAGACGGGGGGGGATATAAAACGTATAATTCAAAACAGAAAAAATCAAACGCCCAAAAGATTTTTTGCTTCCTCTTGTTTTTCTTTATATTCGTCTTTTTCGACCTTTCCCTCAAAAACGAGCCAATCTCCGAAATCCATATCGGAAGAAGTTCCGTCACGGACCGTATCGCTTCGTTTCAAAACTCTGCCCACAGTCATCAGTATTATCTTCAAATCTCCGAAAAAAGTTATCCCGTTATCTATGTAAAGAAGATCGTATTCAAACTTCTGTTCCCATGTGATATTGTTTCTGCCGCTGACCTGCGCAAGACCGGTAAGTCCGGGACGCACATCATGGCGCCGGCGTTGTTCCGCAGACATGAACACCATATCGCGAACAAGTTGAGGGCGCGGACCGACGATTGAAAGGTCTCCGACAAGAATGTTTATCAATTCCGGCAACTCGTCAATGGAAGTGGAGCGAAGCCATCTTCCGTAGCCGTTCAACCGCTGTTCGTCGGGAAGCAGATTTCCGTCCGCATCTTTTTTATTGTTCATCGTGCGGAACTTGATAAGTCTGAAAATCTTCTCGGTTCCGTCTTTCCGCTTTTTCCCCGGACGCAGTTGCGTAAAAAAAGGGTTTCCTTGCATGGCAAAAACACCTATAACGGAAAAGATCAGCAAAAACGGAAACAACACCGTTAACGAGAGAAAAGACAGGACTATATCAAGCACGCGTTTGAAAAAGTTTGCGTACATAAACAACTCCGTTCTTTCGCGTCAGTCGAAACAGCGTCTGACAATCTCTATTATGACATCTTGCTGTTCCGGAGTCATCTTATTATCGCTCGGCAAGCAAAGACCGCGCTCAAAGACATCAAGACCGACATCCGAACCCTCTGCGGCAGAAATAAACAGATTGTCTTTATAAAGAGGTTGAGCATGCATGGGTTTCCAAATGGGACGTCCCTCTGCGTTGTACGACGCAATCGTTTCAAGAATTTCTGTCGGACAAGATTTTCCCTTGGAGGGAACATATGAAGCGGTGGTTGCGGTACGTGTCTGTTCGCACATGGCGTCTTTGTCTATCAAAATGCAGGACAGCCAAAAGTTCGGAGAACTTCTTTTCTCGTCATACGGATTCATTGTGACGGGAAGATCCGAAAATGCTTTTTTATATCTTTCGTATATCGCTTTTTTCTGATTTATATGTTCTTGCAAATACGGTAACTGACCGCGAACGACGCCGGCTATGACATTGCTCATACGGTAATTGTAACCTATTTCATTATGTTGATACCACGGTGCGGGTTCACGACTTTGCGTGGACCACTTACGAGCCTTTGCCGCTGCCGCATCATCATCGGTCAGAAGCATACCGCCCGAAGAACCTGTTATTATCTTGTTGCCGTTAAAGCTGATTGCATTATACTCCCCGAATGTCCCTGCCATTTTCCCGTCATAGGTTGCACCCAAAGATTCTGCGGCGTCCTCAATCAGAACGACATTGTGCTTTTTGCAGACCGCTGCAATTTCCGTCAATTTTGCAGGCGTACCGTAAAGATTGGCAACAATAACCAACCTGACATCGGGATAAAGATCAAAGGCTCTTTCAAGAGCTTTAGGATCCATATTCCAAGTCGTTCTTTCACTGTCTATAAATATGGGAACCCCGCCCTCATAAACGACAGGATTCACAGTCGCGGAGAACGTCATATCCGAACAAAAAACTTTTTCTCCGGGTTTAAGTCCCGCAAGTTTCAAACAAAGATGTATGGCATCCGTTCCGCAGGAAAGCGCAACGACATCTTTACATCCGAGCATCTCGGAGATCGTTTTTTCCAAAACATTCAGGTTTTCACCGAGAGTAGACATCCAGTTCGTTTCGAACGCTTCCGTCATATATCTTAATTCATCGCCGTGCATTGTCGGAGACGAAAGATATAATTTTCTCTCGAAAGGTTTAAGTTCCATAAAAAATTGCCCCCACCGAAGTATAATGCCGTCCGCGTGAAATCCGTTCCGATTCAGGTCTATCGGTAGTATTCGGAATTATCGGAAAGTTTTTTCTTCTTTATTATTTTGTTGTTCCGCACGTTCGCGTGCGATCTCCCCCGTTCCGCCCTCAACGACACCCTCATGGCGAAAAACGGATAAGATTGTTCCGAAAAAGCATTTACAGTCAAATACAAAACTCAAATTATCTATATATTCTCCGTCAAATTTCGCCTTTTCGGGAATTTCAAGTTCGTCGCGCCCGTTTATCTGTGCGCACCCCGTAAGCCCGGGACGCACATCGTTTGCTCCGTATTTTTCACGTTCATCAACAAGATCTTGCTGATTCCATAATGCGGGACGAGGTCCTATAATGCTCATTTTTCCCGTAAATATCTGATATATCTGTGGAAGTTCATCAAGACTCGTTTTTCTCAAAAATTTTCCGACACGGGTGATATACTCGTCAGGATTTTGCAGAAGATGCGTAGGCACATCATGCGGTGCCGAGACCTTCATGGTTCTGAATTTGCAAAGGCTGAAATATGTAATTTTACCGTTCTTTTTCCGACCTACGCGCTTTTGCCTGAAAAACACGGGTCCAGGATCATCTATAACTATCAAAAGACAAATAATCAAAAAAGGCAACAACAGAATCAATATAGCGAAAAGAGACAGGACAATGTCCAAGAAGCGTTTAAAAAAGTGAGAATACATACCAACCTCGATATAAACGGCCGTTAAAACCGCCCGTATGCCAACATATAATTACATAAGGATATAATATCATAAAAATGTTAAAAAGTCAATAGTGTGAAATGATTTTGAAAAAAAATGTTATGAGGTCTTTTAAATCAAAAAAATTTGCTTTTTTGTCTATTTTTCGATACCACCGTTTCCCTTTTTGACTATTCCGTACAGGAAAAAATTTTCAGCAAGAAATATGAAAATGGAAAAATATTCATAAATACGGCGGCACGAATGTTTCATAATACTATTGCGACCGAAAGATCGCGTGATGAAAACGAGTAATCACAGATAAAGTGCTTTACGCACAAAGGAGATTAACAAAATGGCTAATAAGAGTCTTGTTCCCGCAGCAAAAGAAGCGCTCAACAAATTCAAAATGGAAGCGGCTTCCGAAGTGGGAGTAAATCTTAAACAGGGTTACAACGGTGACCTTACCGCTAAACAGGCAGGTTCCGTAGGCGGCCAAATGGTTAAGAAAATGATTGAGAGTTACGAGAACGGCATGAAGTAAACCCTTTTTGGGGCATATCTTTCTCGAGATCCGCAGACGTAAAAAATATTGTTTTTTGTCCGCGGACGGGCAGAGGCTGTAAAGAACACAGTTTTTTACAGCCTCTGCTCTTTTTCGAATAAAAAATCCGATAAATCGCCGAAAAATGAATAATATCCCATATCCCGCAGATAATATAAAGGCACAGCAGGCAAAAATCCGGAAATAATCAAGGGAGATATATCAAAAATGAAAGCAACGGGAATAGTCAGACGTATAGATGTTTGCGGTATAATAACACAAAGAGGATTATGCCGCATAAACACCGGGGTTTTGCTGATTTTGTCCAAGAATTAGATTCGAGGCCCGGGCATAATTCGACTTTAATATGCCCGAAAGGAGGAGCCAATTTATAGGCAGCCGAGCAAAACATATTTAATAACCTGTCACACAGAAAAGCCGAATGAGCACTGAAACTCATTCGGCTTTTCCTATTTCACGAGGAGGATAAGTATGAAAAAACAAGGTGTACTGATTTATGACGATGTAATTGGTCGAATGAACATTCGCTTCGGGCCGCTGGATTACTACAGCGGCCTTCACTGCGGAGAAAGGCTGGAGGTGCTGCTTGACGGAGAGTGGATTCCAACGAGAATCGAGCTCGGTGAGTTCTGGTATCTCAAGGGTGTGAAGCTGATCAAACTGAACGGACTGATCGTAAGAATTGAAGACTGATACTATGTGACGACGGGAAGGTCGTCTTTTTTATTGTTCCAAGGAAGGAAGCGCTGATCTGATATTGAAAACTTGATACCGATCCGCAAAAGAAATATTCAAGAGGTCGAAACCAATAAGACCGAAACTTAAAAAGCCAAAAATTGCTGATATACCTCTATCTGAACAGGAGATCAGATGAGGGGTTCATAAGAGTCCGCGATCGTCATGCCTTATTTCCCTACCCCGTGGAAAGTAACAAAAACACAAGAATTAAATCAATCGCTTTATAAACCGTTGCGTTTTTGCGAGAAATATGATATTATATTCTAAACAGCCAAGACCGACTGTTCCTATTTTGCGAGTTGATCCTGTTTGAATCGAGGCTGACGGTATGGATATAAGCCATAAAAAGCTCCGGAAATCGCTGATCGACATGGATATAAAAAAGAAAGCCCCTGAAAAGGCTGCGGATATCAGCAGCCATGTCATTTCCAAGATGGTCAGGAATGAAAATATCACTGTTGAAACCGTGGGAAAGAACTGCAAAGCAAAGAAGTTTACGCCGAATGACATGATGGAATTCGTGTCCGACAGCGAGATTTGATAATGCATTAGTATACTGTCTTTGGTAAATGCGCATTTGGAATCGCCCTGCCGCAAAACACATAAAATCGCCAAAGGACCTATCCTTGTCTGAAAGAGAGAAAGAGAGATTCACCCAATGAAACGGAAAACGAAACGGCTGCTCCCGATGATTATTGTTTTTACGATTATCGCGGCGGCTTATTCTTGCAGGATGCTTGCCATGTTTGACATCGGCAGTGTTTACACAAACTATATCCGTGCGCTGCTTTATTTGTTGCTGTTTGCCCTGTGGGGCTTTTCCCTCGACCGCCGTATTATACAGACGCAGGCACTTCACTGCTTGCGTCTGACAGCGGCGCTTATGCTTGTGTGGCTTGTTTTGCGTACGCTGAAATATGAAGTTGTCACCGACTTAACAGTAGCACGGTATACTTGGTATCTTTACTATCTGCCAATGCTTTTTATCCCGTTGCTCGGGGTGTACATCGCTCTATCTCTCGGAAAGTCGGAGGAATTTCGCCTGACAGGAAGGATCGGCGCTTTGGCAATCATTCCGGCTACGCTGTTTTTGCTGGTGATCACCAATGACCTGCACCAGCAGATGTTTGCGTTCAGCAGCGGCGTGCCGGGAGAACCGGACAATTATTCTTATTCCCACGGACCCGTTTACTTCTGCTGCCTCGGCTGGATGGTGACCTGCATGTTTTTTTCACTTATCCTCCTTTTGAAGAAAAGCCGCGTCCCGAGCAGCCCAAAAAAGAAACTTACACCGTTTGTTATAGGCTGCGCAACGGTTTTGTACGGGATTTTGTATATGTCTGGGCTGCCGGCTGTACGCTGGTTGCTCGGCGATATGAATGTGATGTTTTGCCTTTTATATGCGGCAATTTATGAAAGTTGTATACGTTGCCGGATGATACAGTCCAATACAGGCTATGTCGAACTGTTCGAGGCAACGACATTGGCGGCATGTATCGCAGACCGCGACGGAAATATCGTTCTCCGTTCCCATGCCGCGAAAGAAGATATGGTTTGCCCGAAGAACGGACTTCAGATCATCCGTCCCTGCGGAATACGCATTTCTTCGGCACCGATCAGCGGAGGATATACCGTCTGGCAGGATAATGTGCGCCCGCTGACCGAACTTCGCGCAAAGTTGAGCGAAAACAAGACCAAAATAAAAAACAACAAAGAGAAATTGCAGGAAGCCTATCTAATACAGAAAAAGCTGAATGAGTTGACAGAAAAAAACCGTATTTATGACGAATTGGAAACAAAGTACGGAAAGCAGATAGCCAGGATCGGGCAACTGCTGAAACAATGTGAGGGGGCAGAGCCTGTCGAAATAAAAAACTTGATGAAAAGAATTCTTCTGCTCGGCACTTACATCAAGCGCGGTGCCAACCTGTATTTTCTCAGCTTGGAATATGAGATTCTGCCGCAGCAGGAGCTACGGCTGACGATAGACGAGGCGGTGAGGGTCATGACCGTTTGCGGAACAGAGTGCAGTGTGGTCTATCATACAACAAAACCGATGCTTTCGTCAGAGGTGGCGCGTTTGTTCGATCTTTTGAAAATCGTCGCGGAAACAACGATAAACAGGCTGCAGTCTCTGTTTATTTCCGTGTCCGACAGAGAGATGGATCTGTCGGTGGAGTGTGCCGAGGATCTGTCTTTTCTCGTTTCTTCGAATGTAACAGTTAAGCAGGAGGACGGATTATGGCTTGTTCGAACGCTGATAGGAGGAGTGAAAGGTGCATAGAATGAAACGCTTAGGTTTTAATGCCATCAAAGAGAGCTTTGACCAACTTCCCACTGCCGCATGTTTTTTTGACAGCACGGGCAGTATCGTTCTCTGCAACCGGCAGATGTATCATTTGAGCCAACAGCTGCTTGACAGCAACATGCAGTATTTGGGCGAGGTGGAAGACGCACTGTCGGCTCTTCCGAACGGCATTGTACAGATTCCGGATGTAGAAAATACTTATCGGTTTCCGGACAAAAAAGTATGGAGATTTGAGAAAACCGAGGTCACCGATCGATATGGGGAGAGCTATATACAGCTCACCGCCGCCGACGTTACCGAGCTGCAGCGTGCTTTGGTGCAGCTCACCGATGACAGCAGAAAACTGGAGGAAGATTCGGAGAAATTGAGGCAGCTTTCCGATAATGTCGGGGCATTATCGAGGGAAAAGGAGAGACTTGACGCAAAATCTTCCATGCACGACAACCTTGCCGCCTGCATTACACTGACGAAGCAGTACATAACAGGAGATTTTAATGGTATTGACGCAGATATCGTGTGCCGTGAATGGGAGAAAGTCATTACCTTTCGGGATGCAATCAGTCTGTCGGCAAAGGAAAAATTGCTTGACAGCGCAAAGACCGGCGGCGTGACCGTGAGGATAAGAGGCGAAGAACCGACAAACGGTGGGGCTGAGTTGATGTACACAGCCATGCAGGTCTGTTTGAACAACGCGATTCAGTATGCCAAGGCTACTGAGCTTTATGCCATTATTTGGGAAAACGAATGCAGCCATACAGTCATGATACGCAATAACGGAAAACCGCCGGAGAAAAAGATTACGGAGGGCGGCGGTCTTACCAATCTGCGCCGCAGAATAGAAAATTCGGGAGGAAAGATGACCGTACAGAGTTTGCCGGAGTTTTCTTTGGTGATTGAGATGCCGAAACACGGAAATTCGGGAGGATAACATATGGCTATAAGGAAAATATTGATTGTTGAAGATCAGGCACTGGCGAGAACATATCTGTGCTCCTGCGTGGAGAAGTGCACAGATTGCGAGGTCGCGGGAACGCTGACACGCGCTGATGCGGCGCTTCGCCGCTGCGGCGAGGATCACATCGATCTGATTCTCATGGATATATG
>ERZ827440.1419-NODE-1419-length-26324-cov-3.514104_pt1 | contig 26324 bp, 20 predicted proteins | sample MGYA00519774_ERZ827440 | MGnify/ENA primary metagenome ERZ827440 (study PRJEB31778, sample SAMEA3449302) | human gut metagenome | biome: human gut; feature: human-associated habitat; material: faeces | place: United Kingdom | collected 2010/2012 ... | reverse complement strand
AAAAATTATCTCTGAAATTAATAATTCTGAATGAACAGCAGCTTATAATCTGGACCGCCGTAACGGATATTAATCTTATTATATCTTCTGTCATTATAGCCGGCAGATTCTTATCAGCAAATGACACTATAATATATAAGATATTAACCGATACCATTATGATAAATAATATTTTCTCAAAGCCAAGCATTTTGTTTCTGAACACATTATGTCTGTAACTTACATGTTCAGCTCCAGTTCCTTTCTTTTCCATTGCAAACCTCTTGTCGTTCAATTATAATTGAATTTATATTATCATAACTTTTCAGTTAAATAAAGTATTTTTTACACAATAAGACACACAAGTCCTGAATTCTCATTCATTACTTTTTCAATTGTATCGCCAATCTTTCCCATGCTCTCAGTTGTCATATTATGTGTTTTTTCATATATTCCGTCTGATACAATCTGTTCTATTGTCTTTCCAAATATATTGGTATCCCAGATTCCGTCCGGATTATCTTTCATATTTCCTTTTATATATTCAATCAGATCTTCTGCCTGATTCCTGTTTCCAACAATCGGGGCAATTTCAACCATTATTTCTGTCTTAAGCAGGTTAATAGACGGAACTTTAGCTTTTATCTTAACTCCATATTTATTGCCATTCTTAATCACTACCGGCTCATCCAGTTGTATATTTTCTTTTGAAGGTGTAACAACTCCGAAGCCATTAAGATTAACTTCGCTTATTGCATCACCAAAGCTTCCCAGTTCATTCTTCTTGTCTGAAAGAGATTTAATCATATCTATAAGCTCATGCTCATTATTAATCTGCGTTCCTGTAAGTTCACTTAATATTTTATAATATAGATCTTTCGAAAGCTTAAATTCAATTTCAACCCTCCCTGTTGACATATCAACATTTTTCACATCAATCTTTTCTATGTATTCGCATGTATTATTCAACTCAAGATACGCATCCTTCATAACATTTATATTATCAAGAATCGAAAGTGCCGCATCTACTATATGCATCTTAAGCCAGTGTGATGACTCAAGTACTTCAACCCATGCAGGTGCATAAAAATCAAGCTGTGATACCGGAAATTCTTTAAGCACACCTGATATAACCCTGTCAACATCTTCTTTTCTTAGCTGATCACAATTAAGAGCATAGACATTTACACCATATTTTTCTTTCATAGCTTCTGCAAGCTGCACAGATTCTTTAGCATAAGGCTTCACACAGTTTAATATCACAACAAACGGTTTTGAAATCTTTTTCAGCTTATCTATAGCCATCTGCTCCGCGTTGACATAATTATCCCGTTCTATTCCTGTAAATGAGCCATCTGTTGTAATAACGATTCCAATAGTAGAATGCTCCTCTATCACCTTTTCAGTACCAATCTGTGCTGCCATTGAAAATGGAACGGGTTCTTTTGACCATGGAGTATTAACCATTCTCTCTTTGCCATTCTCCTCTGCTCCCATTGCACCATCAACCATAAATCCAACACAGTCAATTGCACGCACTTTAATCTTAATATCATCAGCCATGCAGATTGCTGCACTCTCACTAGGTATAAACTTAGGTTCAGTAGTCATAATCGTACTTCCAGCACTACTCTGTGGCAGTTCGTCGATTGTGCGTTGTTTCTCGTTAGCATCTGCAATCTCAGGAATTACACATAGATCCATAAATCTTTTTACAAATGTCGACTTTCCTGTCCGTACAGGACCTACCACACCAAGATATATCTCCCCATTAGTGCGTTTCTTTATATCCTCGTACAGATTAAAGTTTATATTTTCCTTTCTGTCTGACATACTTTCCTCCCTGTAATTAAAGCGGTACATAAAAAATTATGCCTTCCGCATATACTTGTAAAAAATATATGTGAAAAGCATAATTTTTATTCTGCATTTAATTGTAATTTTGCTTAATTCCGAATAGTCGCAATTATTCATCAAATTCCGCAAGCACATAATAACCCCTGCTTGTCTCTCCAACCTCTTTAACAATTCCATGTCTTGACTTTAACCTGTCAGGTGTTGAATAGTTTCCTGACATTGCAACTGCCGGCTCTATCGTATAATAATAACTGCTAGGAAGCTTACCCTCCGTAATATCTACCTCATCTCCTGGCTTGACAAGATTAGGTCTGCTCATTGTGAATTCCATCTGTCTCATGTGCATACATCTCCTTTACAGATTAATCTTTTCTAAACATTTAATCGTATACTCTGCAACCTTCTGCTTTAGATATACATTATTCTCAAGCTTTAACTCAGGATCTTTCTTTAGCATATCTTTCGCTGCATCTGACGCTTCCTTTAATGTCTTTGCATCAGTAAATACATCTGCTATTCCGAAATCAAAATCACCGCTCTGCCTTACCCCGAAGAAATCTCCCGGTCCACGCAGTCTTAAATCTTCCTCAGCTATCTTGAATCCATCGTTGGATTTATTAAGAATTTCCAGTCTTTTTCTTATCTTCTCTGACTTATTGCCTGTAACAAATATACAATATGACTGATATTCTCCTCGCCCAACACGGCCTCTTAACTGATGAAGCTGTGCAAGTCCAAATCTTTCCGAATTCTCTACCATCATAACAGTGCTGTTAGGCACATTTACACCAACCTCGATAACTGTAGTTGATACCAGCACATCCGTTTCATGTGCTGCAAATCTTTCCATCACCTCATTCTTTAACGATGGACGCATCTTGCCATGAAGATATTCTATCCTTATATCCGGAAGTTCTTTCTTAAGCATTGCCGTGTAATCAACAACATTTTCAGCCTCTACAGCCTCACTGTCCTCAACCATTGGACATATTACATAGCATTGTCTGCCGGAAGCAACCTGATTGTGTATAAATGCATACGCCTTCGGTCTGTAGCTTTCATCCACAACACAATTCTTTATAGGAAGTCTGTTCGCAGGCATCTCATCAATTATTGATATATCAAGGTCACCGTACAGTATAATTGCCAGAGTTCTTGGTATTGGCGTTGCACTCATTACAAGAATATGCGGGCTTTTCCCTTTCTGTGAAAAGTCACGGCGCTGGTTTACTCCGAATCTGTGCTGCTCATCTGTTATAACAAGTGCCAGTTCTTTATATTCAACCTTTTCCTGTATCAACGCATGCGTTCCTACTATTATTCCGGCAGTTCCATCTGCAATCCTTGCATATGCTTCCTTTTTCTGTTTCGCTGTCATTGAACCAACAAGAAGTTCAACTCTGATATCAAGTCCCGCCTTTTCAAAGCCTTTAACAAACGATTCATAATGCTGTCTTGCAAGAACCTCTGTTGGTGCCATCAATGCTCCCTGATATCCTGCAATAACCGTATTGATAAGTGCAATTGTTGCAACAACTGTCTTTCCGGAGCCTACATCCCCCTGTATCAGACGGCTGCACAGGTGTTCACCTGACATATCTTGTGCAACCTCTGACACAGTCCTTAACTGTGCATTAGTAAGTGAATATGACAAGCTTTCAAGGAATTGATTCTTTTCTTTGCTTTCTAGTATTACATAGCTGTTCGGTATGTGTTCATTTGCACTCTTTAATGAAAGAGTTGCTAGCGTGAATAAAAAAAACTCTTCAAACGCAAGTCTGTGTCTCGCCTGAACATATTCTTCCATTGTCTTAGGAAAATGTATATTAACAACACTGAAATTATGCTCAGCAAGCGAATATCTCTTTCTTATATAATCAGGTATATATTCCTTTTCAAGTCCTGCGCTGTATTTTTCAAGTGCCTGTGCAACTGCCTTAGTAACAGTATTGTTAGTAAGACCTTTAGTCAGAGGATATATTGGCTGCAGTGTTCCCTGAAGTTCCTTATACTGGGCAAGTGTATACATTTTCGGCTGTTCTAATAACCAGCCTCTTTTATTAACCAGCCTTCCCCTGAATACATATCTTGTTCCAAGCCTTAATGTATTCTTTAAAAATGGCATATTATACCAGCTGCATTTTATGGAGTCGCCATTATAATCCTTTATAGTCACAGTTAATATCTTAAGCCTGCCGCTCCCATATATATCCGGGCTTTTGCATACCTGTCCTTCAACAGCTACCTCTGTATGCTCTGATTCATGGCTTATATCTTTAACAAAAACAGGCTCATGGTATACATCGTAATCCCGTGGGTATAACCCCACGAGATCCGATACTGTGTATACCGAAAGCCTGTTAAAATTCTCAGCTGTCTTAGCGCCGATTCCCTTTAATTCTGTTATATTCATAATTCTTACTCAACAGATACAATATAATAATAAACCGGCTGTCCACCAAACTGAAGTTCAACATCTACATCAGGGAACTTTTCTTCAATCTTAGAAACAACTGCCTCGGCAGCAGCTTCTTCAATATCAGCTCCATAGTAAACACTTATAAGTTCAGCTTCATCCGACATCATTGACTCAATCATCTCAAGAAGAGTCTCATCCATATCAGTACCAACTGCAGCAAGTCCCTTATCACCTAATCCAAGATAATTATCCTTCTTAATCTCCTTGCCATCAATTGATGTATCTCTTACAGCATAAGTAAGCTGTCCAGACTTAACTGTTGAAAGACTGTCTGTCATCGCATCACCGTTATCCTTAGCACTGCGTGTTGTCTCAAAGTTAATCATAGCTGTAATTCCCTGTGGTACTGTCTTAGTAGGGATAACAACAAGTTCCTTGTCTTCAACAATTGATGCTGCCTGGTTAGCTGCAAGAATAATATTGCTGTTATTAGGAAGAACATATATTGTCTTGGCATTAATCTTATCTGCTGCATTAAGGATATCCTCTGTCGAAGGGTTCATTGTCTGGCCGCCTTCAATAACTTCATCAACACCAAGTCCCTTAAAAATCTCTGCGATTCCGCTTCCCGGTGCAATTGTGATAAATCCAAAATCCTTAGCTGGCTCAGCTTTTTTCTGTTCAGCTTCAGAATTTTTCTCCATAGCCTGCTTAGCTGCTGCCGCCTGCAGTTCTGACTGTGCAACAACCTTCTGGTTATGCTCCTCTCGCATATTATCGACCTTCATCTTAGTAAGCTGACCATATTCCAAGGCCTTCTCAAATGCCTGACCTGGATGGTTAGTATGCACATGAACCTTAACAATATCATCAAGAGCAACACATACTATAGAATCACCTATCGATGTAAGGAATGCTTTGAAGTCTGCTTCAGTCTTCTCATCAAATTCCTTATCAAGCATAATTATGAACTCGGTGCAATAACCGAACTTTATATCTACATTCTCTACAGCAGCTCCCTTTCCTGAGCCTGGAACTGTCTGTTCATTGGATGGCTTACTCTCTGTTATAGAAAAATCTGTAACCTTTCCTGTAAGTGCATCATACATTCCCTTAAGAACAACAACAAGTCCCTGTCCGCCTGAATCCACAACTCCCGCTTCTTTAAGGACAGGAAGCATATCAGGTGTCTTAGAAAGTACATATTCAGCATGTTCAATAATTATACGCATAACCTCTTCAATATCATCTGTCTGTGATGCAATCTCAGCAGCCTTATCAGAAATACCCTTAGCAACTGTAAGGATTGTTCCTTCCTTTGGCTTCATAACTGCCTTATATGCTGTCTCTGTAGCTCTGCTTGTTGCAAGTGCAAGTGTCTCAACAGTAATTTCAGTTACGCCCTTCATCTCCTTAGTAAAGCCTCTTAAGAGCTGTGATAAGATAACACCTGAGTTACCTCTTGCACCTCTTAACGAACCTGATGATATAGCCTTAGAAAGATTCTCCATATTAGGGTTAGCAATAGAACTTACTTCCTTAGCTGCTGACATAATAGTAAGAGTCATGTTAGTACCTGTATCACCATCTGGTACAGGGAAAACATTAAGGTCATTAATCCATTCTTTCTTAGACTCAAGGTTTTTAGCTCCTGCAAGAAACATCTTCTGCACAAGTGCTGCATCTATTGTATTAGTTGCCACGATTATCCTCCATTCTGCAATTAAGCATTATAACAATATTTCAATTAATCAATTACTCTTACGCCTTCAACATATATGTTGATTTTCTTAATCTCAAGGCCGGTAAATTCTGACACTTTATACTTAACATTCTCAATAAGATTATCTGCTACTGCAGCAATGCTTACACCATAAGATATAATAACATGAAAATCAATCTCAATAAGATTATTCTCATCTATAACCACACTGATTCCTCTTGTAAGGCTGTCTCCTTTAAGAAGCTTAACAAGTCCGTCTTTCATGCTGACAGCAGCCATACCCACAATTCCAAAGCACTCAACTGCTGTAGAACCTGCGTACTGTGCAATAACTTCCGAATCAATCGAAACTTTTCCAAGTTTATTCTCCAAAGTTCCCTTCATAGATAGTCCTCCAATACTGCGGCTTGTATTTGTTAACACCCGTAATACGGATGCAAGTTTCGCGCAGTCAAACTTTACATAAAAATATGTATATAAATAGCACAAATATTATACTATCTTTCTACAGAAAAATAAACACATTTTCGAATTCTTTATTAAACTTTGATTATCAAATGAATGTCCAAAAAATAAAGTGAATCGCGTTTTGCGCAATTCACCTTAATATACTGGTATTAACTTTAAAGCTCATAGATTATGCACGCTCAACTAAACCAGAACGTAAGCATGAAGTACAAACATACATCTTCTTAGCATTTCCGTTAACCTTTACTTTAACAGACTTAACATTAGCATTCCAAACTTTATTAGATCTTCTATGAGAATGACTCACTGCATTACCAAAGTGAGGACCTTTTTCGCAAATTGCACACTTAGCCATTTCAATAACACCTCCTTACCGGTATTGGGTAATTTACCCACAACAGAAATTATTGTATCAGATAAAAAAATATTTTGCAACACATTTTTCAAGAATTTTCTTCAAAATTCTCTCAAAAGCACAACATATTGTTCTGATTACTGGCAGAACATGTTATAACCCACAACAATCAATGTAATTATTATGCATACGCACAAGAATACATTATCCATTATAAACAGTGTTATTATCATTCCAACAGCAATCCAGAAGAATATAAATCCAAGCAGTCTGCACATATATATACTTCCTTAATAAGTATGTTATATAATATGCACATTACATATGTTTATGAAAAACTACTCCGCTGCATCTTCAATAGCTTCATCAATATCTGCATCAGTTACAACCTTTTCATCCTTACCCTTGAATTTATCAATAACATCAGGAATCATATCAAGAATCTTAGTTACAGTATCCTGATTCTTAATATTAACAAGCTTGGTTGCACCATTCTGAATAACTAAAACCGCGCTCGGTGTAACCTTTCCGGTCATTCCACCACCGGCATTATTCTTCTTATCCCCTGCAAATGCTCCTGCTCCAACTCCAAACGAAACATCAACAAGCGGAAGGATAATTGTATCCTTAACCGTAACCGCATCACCAACAACAGTCTTAGCTGATATAAATGCATCCATCCCCTTAAAAAGTGATGCAACTGTTGAATCAAAATTATTCTCTGCCATAAAATCCCTCCTTGTTTTGCAAATCAAAATCCGAATCCTATGATGAGGAGAGGGATTTTGACCTCCTTGTTTTGTGAAGTACTGTTAACATTATAACATAACCTTCTCTATCTGGAAATAAACTTTTTAAACTGTTCATTTCTATACACTCTTAACGCTATCACAAGCACTGAAAATATACATATATTTCCTTTCAGGAATATACTGCCCTCTTTAATATTCTCACCAAATACCGGTTCTAAAGAAAGGTCAACTCCTGACATACCATAAAAGATTGATATATAAGCAAGCACTTTGCCCATTGTCGCCGGGTCTTCAAATCCAAGTCTTGCATTAATTCTGTATTTCTTAGGTCTAATAACCTTAATAAGTGTCTTTAACTGTTCCACAAAAAAATGAAAAAGTGCCTTATTATCCTCATCTGTCACAAATTCTTTTGCCTTCTTCACTTTTTCTTTAAGCTTGTCAGCCGCTCCGGAAACCTTTTTTACTGTATCCTTTACAAGGTTTATTATCTCTTTAATCTTTGTATATATTACAAAGCATTTATCCTTAACTTTATCAAAGAAGTTCTTATTCTGTGTCGTCTTAGATTCATCTTCTGATACAGTCTCTTTAAGACTCTCTGCAGACTCTTTAATATCTTCCACATTATTCTTAACAGCCTGTGTATCTTCTTTAGTGTCACTCACAACCTCAGCCATCTTAATCTGTGGTTTTTCCTCATTTTCCGTAAGCCTCTTGGCTTCATCGTCGTTTACAGAAAAAATATTTTCTTCTGAGTGTTTTGTTTTTTTCCTCTTTGATGTCCTATGTTTTGAAGTTTTTTCTTTTTTTTGATTATTACTGTAAATTGTAATAAAAAGTGCCTTGGCTTTAATTGCAAGTTCTTCATCATACGAAACAATCACCCTTAATATTCCAAGCCATGACAATTTCGCATGTGCCTTGAACTTACCATGATAATCAGCATCAGCCTTATATCTTACCGGCACAAAAAGAACTGCTGCCACAACGATTATTACAAGTCCTAAAATACACGCGATAACTATGCCTGTTATCTTAAGTATAAGCAATAAAACATGCAGCATAGCCCCACCTTTCCAGCAGCATGTCAGCTGCCATTCCTTAATTCTGTGCCAAACCTAAGATAACCAGCGACATCAACGCCTCCTGTATGGGAATATGTGTCGTCAACTATGCATCTTACCAGTTCAAGTGCCTCATCCCTGCCCTTCGCAAGTCCTACAACATACACTTTATCTCTGTATGATTTATTCTTAAAATGCGGCTGTTTCAGCATATTAGCTGAATAAACATCAAGAATATTATCAGGATTGACAGAAATTGCAACAATATAAGTATCTATGGTAAATCTGTTCTTTCTGATAAGACCAAATGTTTTGTATTTTGCTTTTCTTGCGTTATCCCCAAGATAAAGATACCTATACCACTTCAACTTAATATCCCCCGAAACTTATATTTCATTATGCATCAACATATCCAGATTAATTATCACTTATCATAGCCTTGATAATCTCAACAACTGCCTTCTGCTCTGCTTCATCATTGCACTGCATAAGCGAATTATTAATATATGACTGTATCTCTTCCGTATTGTTAAAGAATACCGGAAGACTTGAAAGCACTGATGCCATAACAGCTCTCTTAACCATTACATTCATATTCTTAAAGCTGTCATCAAGTTCCATAATAAGCTTCTCTGCTGTCTTATCAGCATAAGAATCATCTGGTATCTCTGCAAATACCTCTGATTCAAGTTTAACAAAATCACTGCCTGACTGTAACTTAAGTGTTTTAGACAAAGCATTATATGCAGATAAAAGCTCATATTCCTTAAGCTCATCCACAAAGTTAGCAAGGCTGTATTCTATTGCATAATCACCAGATGATACTGCCTCGAGAATTCTTTCCTGTTTTCCTTCAAATGCAGCAAAATCTTCTGAAATATCTTCAAATCTTTCACCTGTAACATAAGCATTTCTCGTCTTACTTAAAACATTCTTGGCATTCTCTATCTCTTCTATTCTGTCAAGTGTATTTCTTCTTGTAAGGACAACTGTGAGTGCATCATTAACAACCTGTGTAAGAAGTACATATACATCAGCATAATCTGTCATCTTCTCAGTTGCAATATCAAGTGCTCCTTTGAGTCTTACATATTCGTCTTTATCAATATTTCTGTAATCAGCCCCTGCAAGTGTGTTATATATATCATAGACATCCGGGAACTTATCAAATCCCGCCTCACCTGAGAGCATCGCACTTGTGCTTAAGGTGTAATAGAAATCATCTATCGAATCCTTTCCAGCACCATGATACAGTGTAAATGCATCTCTGATATGCTCAAAGAATCTGTCCTTTAACATTCTTACAGGAAGCTGTCCTACTATCTCTGAAATCTTGCCATTAATAACAACATTATCCTTGTCAGACAATATATAATGCATAATCTCATTAGTCATGTAGGTATTATAGTAGTCGTAATCCAGTTCACCTTCGTTAAATCTGTACTCAACTCTGTTAAGTACATGCTCATATATTCTTAATCTGTCAACATAAGCTGTTATAACTTCCATAATCTCAATAATCTGTTCACGGAATGAATTGAGTTCGTTGAATGCCTCATAATCATCACATTCATCATTCTCCACGAAACGCTCCACAAGCTCATTAAGTCTGTTAATCATGTTAAGAAGGTCTTTATCATTCTGTAAATCTCTTGCAATATCAAGTACAGTATAATAATTCATGGACATTTTGATAAATCCAAGCCCATTATACATGGAACACATTCCATTACCATACTTTAAAAGATTTTCTGAAAGATTCTTTCCCTTTGTAATTTCGCCTGCTATATAACCTAAATTCTTCAATATATCAAACCTCGTTTATTTTAAATTCAACTTATCCAACGCATCACAGAAATCAAATGTAGCATAGTAATCCTTTATTGTCTCTGCTCGTCTGATCATCTGAACACTGCCATCTTCCTTAAGAAGAAGCTCTGCTGATCTTAATTTTCCATTATACTGGTATCCCATAGAAAAACCATGTGCTCCTGTATCATGGATAATAAGATAATCACCCATATCAATCTTAGGAAGCATTCTGTCAATTGCGAACTTATCACTGTTCTCACATAAAGAACCTGTGACATCATACTTGTGGTCGCAAGGTGCATCCTCTTTACCCGCAACAGTAATATGATGATATGCACCATAGATCGCCGGACGCATAAGGTTAGATGCACATGCATCAACTCCGATGTATTCCTTATAGATATGCTTCTCATGAATTGCCTTAGTTACAAGACAGCCATATGGAGCAAGCATAAATCTTCCAAGCTCTGTATAGATTGCAACATCACCCATTCCGGCCGCACCAAGAACCTCATCATATACCTTGTGTACTCCTTCACCGATAACTGCAATATCGTTAGGCTCCTGATCTGGCTTGTAAGCAACACCAACACCGCCTGAAAGATTTACGAATTTAATATCTGCACCTGTTTTGTCTCTTAACTCAACTGCAAGCTCGAATAAAATCTTAGCAAGTGTTGGATAATATTCATTAGATACTGTATTACTTGCAAGGAATGAATGAATACCAAAATGCTTAACCCCCTTGCTCTTTAATATCTTAAATGCTTCAATAATCTGATCATGTGTCATACCATATTTGGCATCACCTGGATTATCCATAATAGATGTTCCAAGCTGGAAATATCCGCCCGGATTGTAACGGCAGCTCATTGTTTCAGGAAACTTACCGTCTAATATCTTATCAAGAAACTCAATATGAGTAATATCATCAAGATTGATAGTAGCACCTATCTCATTAGCATATGCATACTCTTCTGCTGGAGTATCATTAGATGAGAACATAATCTCTTCCGGCTTATAATCAAGAGCATAGCCCATCATAAGCTCTGCCATAGATGCACAGTCAACACCGCAGCCATAATCCTTTAATATCTTTAAAATATATGGATTAGGAGTAGCCTTCACAGCAAAATACTCTCTATAACCTTTATTCCATGAGAATGCTTCCTTTAATCTCTTAGCGTTCTCTCTGATTCCCTTCTCATCATAGAGATGATAAGGAGTCGGATATGTTTTGTCGATTTCCTTAAGCTGTTCAAGTGTAACAAATGTCTTTTTCTTACTCATTATCTTCCTCGTTTCTGTGCTGAATTTCTAAAAATCTTTCGCAAGCCCACGTATACAGCACCAACGCATAGTCAGGCCACTGTAAGAAATCCTATATTATGCAGAAATATTTGTCAAGTTTTTAGTATGATATGTCTGCAAAAAATAAGAAGCCACTAAAGGCTTCTTATCAATTAATGAAATTATAAATTAATACATCCCTTAAATGCATCAGGTGCAACTGTTACATTCTTTCCATAGTCCGCTTCTTTAAGACTAAGGCAATTAATGAACGCTTCATTTTCAATTGATTTAAGGGACTTTGGAAACTCAACTTTCTCAAGTCTCCTGCAGTTTTCAAAAGCATTAGGTGCTATTACCTCTACCCCTTCTGGAAATTCAACCTCTACAATATCATCTCTGTTAGAAAAAATCCCTTCTGTTATTCTTGTAAAATCTGACATATCAATCTCTTTAAATGTTCTGTTGTACAATGTCACTTTAATTCGGCTACCACTCATATCATTCCCCTCTTTCCTGTTAGTCCGGATTACTGTTCCAAAAGCTTAATAACAAGTGGACTTATCATAGATGCCTGTGCCTGATATACTGACTGTGGATCATTCTTATATACATTATCATAAGGCATTCTGTTAATAAACTGAGCATTTGCCTCTATCTGTCCATAATATTTCCCAGTCTTTATGTACTGCTGTTCATCACTGTTATTATTAATAATATCCGTTCCTGTTACCCCAATTCTTTCAGAACTGGTTCCTGTGACTATATTATACAATTCTGCCGCTAAATTGTCACCTTTATCTGCAGATATTGCCGAAAATAATTTAGCAAGGATATCCTTATATGTTTCACATACATACAGATACTCCTCATAACTTATAAGCGAACTGTTATCCTGTTCCTTATAACTGCTTCCTGTCCTTTCAGTCGCTGTATGTTTACTGGCATAATTCCCTGTAATTGTATCAGGAGCATTCACATCAGAAGCTGAAGTAAAATCTGTAGCATATGCACCATCAACGGTTGTTGAGTCGTTAGCAAGTACACCACCTAATATATCATTAATCTTTCTGATATAATTAAGCGTTTCTTCATACGGAGGCACTCCTCCATACTTCTGTACTGAACCACTGCCAGCATTATATGCTGCAAGAGCAAGCGTAGCATTACCATCATAACTGTCTAACAGTTCTGATAACATCTGTGCACCGGCATATACATTCTGTCTGGCATCAAAAGGATCCGTAACACCATAGCTTTCTGCCGTATATGGCATAAGCTGCATTATTCCCTGTGCTCCGCAATACGATACAGCATCCGGATCAAACCCTGATTCTACCTGTGCTACAGCTTTAAGAAAATTCTCATTGATTCCAAATTCTTTTGCTGCTCCGGCAAAAATATTCTCAAGAGAATCATCCACAGTAATATTATTATATATTTTATCAAAATCAGTCCCACCAGAATTAACATATGTCTGGTTATTAACAAGATATATGTCACCATCTGACGGAGTGATATAGTTAACAGTATTCATCATCATTCCTCATAATCATGCAATTAATCACTAAACAATATTATACATTCTCACGACTTCAATATCAATAGCCGAAATATGTATCAAACACAGCTTTTGCTACTACCTGTGCACTTGACACACCAGAATAACCCCCTTCCAGAATCACACATACTGCTATCTGGGGATTATCATAAGGTGCAAAGCCCGTAAACCAGCTATGATATCTGTCAGAGTCATCATACTGTGCCGAACCTGTCTTTCCTGCTGCTTCATATGATGAATATTTCATAGAATTTCCTGTACCAGAAGTTATTACCTCTCTCATGCATTCTGTAAGGTATTCTGCCTCTTCTGCTGACATCACAGTTCCTGCCTCTGTTGGCTTATTCTTAACAACCGTTCTTCCCTCACTGTCACTTATACTGTCAACAATATAAGGAGTCATCATAACGCCATCATTAGCAACACTAGCCGCTATCATCATATTGTGAAGCGGTGTCATCATCGTCCTTCCCTGACCAATACCAGTCTCCTGCATCTCACTTATCGAAGAATCCTGTGTTACAGCCATTGTACTCTTAGAATACTCAAACCCTACAGGAAGATTAGAATTAAATAATAATGTACTGCACAGATTCATGAAAGATGTCTTATTAAGTCCTGCTCCAATCGTAGAAAATGCAGAATTACAGGAATTAGCAAATGCTTTTCTTAAATCCTGATATCCATGTGCCGTATGATCAAAGCATGCAATAGTAGTTCCACCAGATATATATGCCTGTCCATCGCAATTATATGAATAATTATAATAATCATTCTGATTCTGCCTTATATATGCAAGAGCAGTAATTATCTTGAATGTTGAACCAGGTGGATATAGCCCTTGCGTTGCCCTGTTTAAAAGCACCGAATCCGCACTATCATAAGTAATCCACTCATCATAATCGGTATTTACTGCATTTGCATCAAATGATGGATTCGATACCATTGCAAGAATCTTACCCGTAGCAGGTTCCATCGCTATAACTGCACCTTTATTATTACCAAGTGCTTTATATGCCGCTTTAGTAAGTTCAACATTAAGTGTTGTTGTAACATTATGCCCCTTTGCTTTTCCTCCAGACAGGTCATTACCAATCTGATCAAGCACATTATCTGTCTCACTTAAAAGAAAATAATTCTGAGACTGTTCTATTCCTGTCTTCATCCCTGTAAGAGAAGTAAATCCAACCGAATGACAGAACAGATTATCATAAGGATAATAACGTGTTTCATTACCATCCTCATCCGTAAGCGTTGTTGCAAGTACATCTCCGTCATCTGCTAATATATCACCTCTTACAACCTTGCTTTCCTGATTGTCTACTCTTTTATTGTAAGGATTATTCACAATTGTTCCTGCATCTCTCACATTGAATATACACAGATACACAATAGTTGCAAGAAAAAGTCCTACAAAAAAGAATGCAATTATATTAGTCTCTTTATTTCGCAGATTCTTCTTTTCATTATCAACTATATCACTTTGTATGTTTTGTTTTTTTCTTCGTCTGTCCTGTTTTTTGTTTTCTGCCATCTTTCCTGTCACCTTCATCCTGTCTCATATTGTACATTCCATTAATAAGAGCAAACATTATAAGCGAGCTTAATATAGAGCTTCCCCCGTAACTTACAAAAGGAAGTGTAACACCTGTCATCGGTATAAACTTAATTGCACCTCCCACAGTTAAGAACACCTGAACCCCATATGTAACCCCAAGTCCTACAGCTACAAGACGATAAAAAAGTGTCTTACATCTTGAAGCTATATTCATCATAAGAATAAGATTATTAAGGCACACTAAGAATAGAGCTATTGAAAATATGAGTCCAAATTCTTCAGATATAGCAGAAAACATAAAATCTTTCTCTGCTACAGGTATCTTATCAGGCATACCCTGACATAATCCATATCCAAACCACGATCCCATACCAATTGCAAAAAGAGACTGACATATCTGATATCCGCTTGTATCAATATATTCCCACGGATTACGCCATACAATAACTCTCGCTCTCACATGTGCAAAAAGCTTATATGCAATAACAGATGCACCTGCTCCGGCAATCAGTCCTGCCCCGGCATAGGCCAGTTTTCTTGTTGCTATATAAAGCATTGCAATATACACCACAAAGAATATAAGTGCAGCACCAAGGTCAGTTGAAAGCACAAGAATAATAACATGAAGTGCTGCAAACGCTGTAACAATACATGTCTGTTTAAATGTCGTTGACTTATTAAACATCGAAGCAACAAACATAACATACAAAATCTTAACAAACTCTGCCGGCTGTACAGAAAATGCTCCTATGCTTAATGTAAGATTGGCTCCATACACCTTATTTCCTAATAAAACAGCACATAAAAGCACAAGTCCCGAAATGCAATATATCCATCCAAAGTTTCTGAAGCTCTTAACAGTTTTTAAAAGCCATGGAACAAGAAACATAATAACCGTTCCAAACACAGCAATAACAAACTGTTTAACACATTTGTCAAAATTAAGCCTTGCTATCATGATAAATCCAACTGACATCAGCATACACATATTATTAACAAGAAGCCTTGAAGCCTTTGGATACAATATGTAATAAAACGCAATGAATACTATAAGATATATAAGCTGTACAAAATAAAAGCCTATATATCTAGTCTCACCTTTCATAAGATACAACACATAATATCCAAGAAAATGTATCGCGAATATTATAATATACTGCTGGATATATATTCCTTTTCTCTTTTCTTCCTTATGGATTATTGCTCCTCTGTAAGCAGAAAGAACATAAAACGCCATCAGAAAAGCAAATATGTATTTTGTAAGTTCAATAAAAACTGACTGCATAGCAATCTCCTTTATTCAAGTCACTTAATCTTAGTCGATTGCCTGATGAAAATGTCCTGTAGTACCGCCACTCACTCCATCAGTCATAACTAATTGTATATCATCTGCTTCACTTTCGTCAAATTCATAACGAATTACACACACACCGCATTCTTCGGGATTTTCTTTTGTAAGATTGAGTTTTTCTCCATTCATTACAGAATAACAGAATTCACACATACTTTCCACCGTATAAGAGCTGCCCTTCGGCCCTGTAATATTAATGCTGCCCCAGCTTCCGTCACATCTTCCGTAAGTTCTTCTCACACACTGTTCAGATACCATAAGAGGCACATTCCCATATACTACAAGTTCCGTGTCACTTCCAATTACAGGCTTCATCTCCTTATCTGTAAGTTCAAGCGGCAGTGTCATTCTGTCAAGAATAACCCCGGCATTACTGCACAGCCTTCTTAATTCATCTTTTGCAAATGTATTAAATATATATATGCTACTGTCCGTAATAATATGCACATTGTCAGATAATTTTTTCCAGTTGTCACTTCCAAGAAAACCAATCTGCTCAATATTACGGCATACAAACCTGTCTATGCCACAGTCAGAAGCCTTCTCACACAAGCACTTAAACTTATCATATTTCTCTGCCTTAAGAATATGTGGAAGGAACATATATACATATATTCCATGTGACTGACAGTGCTTTACAGCCTCTTTTAATGAATTCTCATCATTCATATAAAACATCTTATAATCAAGATAAATGCTTTCAACACCTGAAACTGATGCTGCTTTCTTTACCTGCGCTATATCATGAAGGTATGCAGCTTTTCTTACCTGATAATTATTATCATCAGTATTCTCCCTATCGTCAGGCTCTGCACATTCAGGCTTATTATAAGTTCTTACAAGACTGTGCTTTAAATGTGTCTCAAGCTGTTCAAGTACATTTCTTCTTAATTCCTTAATCCAGCCGACAGGCACAAACACACCATCATCAAGCTGCACTTCTGCATCTTCCACCACAAAACATGTATCGCCGGTTTTCTTTAAATTCTTAACCAGTTCCTCCTCTGAGGCCGGACGGCTCTGTGCTTCGGTAACTATCTCTCCTGTACATGTCTTTTCAATTCCATCATACATTACTGTAAGTGATATATTTTCATTCTTTCTTACAACAAACCTCATATCTACATGAAGCTTAGGTGTTATTCCGACATAATTGTCCGCTACATATGCCTTAATCTTAGCATTATTCATTCTGTTGACAATTCTTCCCTCATACAGCGGGTATTTCTTAGGAAGATTAACAACCAAGGTCTGTCCTGCTGCCACATCAGCTCCGCTCTCAAATGAATGCTCTTTATCAATCTCAAAGACATCGCCTCTGTTCACATTCTTTAATGCCTTAAATGTAATTCTTCCTGCCTTGTTAGATACTACCTTAAGGCACTCCGTTCCCATATGGTTAGGACGCCCCAGTGACATCATCTTCTTTCCCTTGACGCTGTCATAATAGCCTGTAGTAAATGCACCTCTGTTATATATATCTGAAAGGTCATCAATATCCTGCTTATCTACCTTGAAGCCTTTTCGTCCTCTCTCAAGATACATATCAACATATTTACGGTAAATATGCGTTACCATAGCCGCATATGTAACATTCTTCATACGGCCTTCAATTTTCAGAGAATACACTCCACTTTCTATAACATCAGGAAGTATCTGTAATGCACACATATCCTTAGGGCTTAATGCGTAACTGTTGTTTCTGTTATTAATCTTTTCGCCGTTATCATACACATCATAAGGCATCCTGCACGGCTGGGCACACCTTCCCCTGTTGCCGCTTCTTCCTCCGTTAAAGCTTGAAAGCAGGCATTGTCCCGAATAACAGTAACATAATGCTCCATGCACAAAGCTTTCTATCTCCACATCTAATCTCTCATGAAGCTGCTTTATTTCCTGCAGATTCATCTCTCTTGAAGTGACTATTCTTGTTGCACCAAGTTCCTTTAAAAGCCTGCTGCCATACACTCCGGTCTGTGTCATCTGTGTGCTTGCATGTATATCCATATCAGGAAAATGTTTTCTTATAAGGTTAAGCACACCCATATCCTGTACAATCACTGCATCAAGACCTGCCTCATAGAATGGTATAAGATATTCTATAAGACTGTTCTCTATCTCTCTTGACTTAAGAAGAGTATTAACTGTCAGGTAAACCTTTCTACCGAATAAATGTGCATATTCAATAGCACAGATAAGCTCTTCATCATTAAAATTATTGGCAAATGCCCTTGCTCCAAACATATTGCCTCCCAGGTATATTGCATCTGCCCCTGCCGCCACAACAGCTTTCATAATATCAAGTGAACCTGCTGGTGCTAAAACCTCCACCTGTGTTTTTCTCTTATCAACATTCATAGTTGTAACCGCCTTTAAATTAAATGGCTGCTGCAAATGCATTTGCAACAGCCGTTATTATTAATACCAGATAATCTTACGTAAATCACTTCTTAGAGTCATTCAGTTCTGTCTCTAACTTGACAATATTCTTCTGATACTTGTTAATCTCACTCTTTAATTCCTTAATCTCTTTTGCTGAACTTTCTGCCTTAATCTGTGCTGCAATAAGCTCATGCTTAAGGTCATATATTTCCTTATCCTTGTTCTCAATATCTAATGAAATACTGTCTGCCATCTTCTTAGCCTTGAAGTAATCATCTGCAATATTAAGATACATCATATCAGTTCTGAGCTCTGCTGACATTCGTCTGTAACTCTCTTCTTTATTAAATTCAGTTATCTTGTTATTAATGTATGATGCAACTCTCTGAAGATACTCCTCGCTTTCATATCCACCAAGCTTGATTACCTTACCTCCAAGAATTACTTCTGCTGTATTCTTTGATGACATAAGTCCCCTCCATATATGTAGAAATAAACATATTAAGTATATAATAAATACACTTACTATTCAACTCATAAAACACATTCTTTAGAATATTTTATGTTATTTTTGTTTGAATGGCCTGCCAAGATTATCATAAGCTGCTTTAGTTGCAACTCTTCCTCTTGGAGTTCTGTTAATATACCCGTTCTGTATAAGATATGGCTCATAAACATCTTCAAGCGTTCCTGAATCCTCGCCTATTGAAGCTGCCAGTGTCTCAATACCAACAGGTCCGCCATCAAACTTATCAACTATTGTAGTAAGTATAACACGATCGTTACGGTCCAATCCATCTCTGTCAACATCTAACAGATTAAGTGCATAATCAGCAACATCCTTATTGATATGTCCGTTATATTTAACCTGTGCAAAATCTCGCACTCTCTTTAAAAGTCTGTTGGCAAGTCTCGGTGTTCCTCTGGATCTTCTTGCAAGCTCATGTGCTCCGTCTGAGTCAATATCAACATTAAGCACATTGGCTGAACGAATAATGATTTTCTCAAGCTCCGGAACTGTATAGAATTCCATATGGCTTACAACACCGAATCTGTCTCTTAAAGGTGCTGATAAAAGTCCCGCTCTTGTTGTTGCACCTATCAGAGTGAACTGTGGCAGATCAAGTCTTATAGACCTCGCTGTTGCACCCTTTCCAATCATAATATCAATCTTATAATCCTCCATTGCCGGATACAGCACTTCTTCAACCTGTCTGTTAAGTCTGTGAATCTCATCAACAAAGAGAATATCACCCTCACTCAAGTTGTTAAGTATAGCTGCCATATCTCCCGGCTTCTCGATTGCAGGACCGGATGTAACCTTGATATTAACCCCCATTTCATTAGCAATAATTCCTGCCAGAGTTGTCTTTCCAAGTCCCGGAGGTCCATAGAAAAGCACATGGTCAAGTGCCTCTCCTCTTTCCTTTGCTGCCTCAATATATACTTTAAGATTACTCTTAACCTTATTCTGTCCAACATAGTCATCGAGAGATAATGGTCTTAAGGAATTCTCAATACCATAATCTTCTTCAGTTATCTGTGTTGATATAATCCTCTTTTCCATATAGCCCCTCATTTCTCAAATACTATTCTGCTCTAGAATTTAGCCAGCTTCTTTAACGCTTCCTTAAGAACCGTCTCAGAATCCTTATTCTCTATATCTTCCACTTCCTTGACAGCAACAAGTGCATCTTTGCTTGAATATCCAAGTGATACAAGTGCCTCAACAGCGTCATTTCTTATCATCATAACATTACTTACATTACTGTTATTGTCTGCCTTTTTATTCTTAGAAAGTGCTGATTCAAATACTTCATCAAGCTTTAACTTATCCTTAAGCTCAATTATAATCTTCTGTGCTGTCTTAGGTCCGATACCAGGAAGTGCCTTGATTGCTGCCACATCATCAGCAAGAACTGCAAATCTTAAATCATCTGCTGTGATATTAGATAATGCACCAAGCGCTGCCTTAGGGCCAATACCATTGACACATATAAGCATTTTAAACATGCTTAAATCATCTCTTGTAAGGAATCCGAACAGACTGCATTCATCTTCCTTGACATTCATATATGTATATATCTTAACCTCACTGCCAACTGATGGAAGCTCACCAGGAACTGAACCCGGAACATATATATTATATCCGATTCCATTGGCTTCCACAACGATTACATCTGGCAGGATTTCGGCAAGCTCACCTTTAATGTATGAAATCATTCTCTACCCCCAAGACAGTAATTGATAAACTGCTGTGCTGTTCTTCCTGATATTCCACCATGTGAAAGTTCCCACTTGTTAGCCTCTGCCATAAGCTCTTCATCTGTCATCTTAACATTATTCTTCCTTGCAAGGCCAATAACAATATCAAAGAATTCTTTCTGTGATGGCTTAGAATAGCTTATCTGGCATCCAAATCTGTTCACTAATGAAAGCTTCTCCTCAATAGTATCAGATCTGTGAAGGCCGTTATTGCTCTCTAAATCATTTCTGTCATTCCATGTTTCCTTGATAAGATGTCTTCTGTTAGATGTTGCATAGATAAGAATATTATCAGGCTTAGTCTCAACACCACCTTCAATTACAGCCTTTAAGAACTTGTATTCAATCTCGAATTCCTCGAAAGATAAATCATCCATATATATTATGAACTTGTAATTTCTGTTCTTAATGCTTGCTATAACATTAGATAAATCCTTGAACTGATGTTTGTATATCTCTATCATTCTAAGACCCTGGTCATAATATTCATTGACAATAGCCTTGATAGAAGTTGACTTACCTGTTCCGCTGTCACCAAAAAGAAGCGCATTATTAGCTTTTCTTCCCTGAACAAAGGCCTCTGTATTCTCCACAAGCTTCTTCTTCTGGATTTCATAACCTATAAGGTCATCTAACATAACCTTATCCATATTGTTAATTGGTGTAAATGTAACACCATTATCACCGCCTATTACTCTGAATGCTTTATTAAGTCCGAACATTCCTACACCATATGCTTTATAGAAATCAGTAACATAATTAAAGAACTCATTCTCGTCCTTTGCTGTCTCAAGCTTAAGGCTTAAAGCCTGTACCTTCTCACTTACATTCTTATTGTACATAAGCTCTTTCTTAACAATTGCCTTGTAATCAGATATAAGTGAAAAACAGTTGATTCCAAGCGCAGCCTCAATAGGTCTGAAATCATAATTAAACAGATTCATAAACACCTTGAAGTCGTTCTTAGCAAATTCATTAACGCTTCCATCATTAGCACCTACCTTTTCGCATGTAAGGCTGAATGGATTCTCATTAGTTATAAGATAAAATGTAAGATAATTATGCCATAAATTCTTATCAAAGCCATAATCTGTGGCAACCTCCAATATTCTCTTAATCTGCTCATATATATCACTTATAAGCTTGTCAGGAGTCTCCTCATCCCTGTCAAATTTTTTGAAAATATCGGACATTTTCATAAGAATAGTGTCCTCATGATTACCATATATAATAAGTTTCGCAACTTCTCTGTACATTATTATTCCCTCTTCTTTCTCTTATTAATTACAAGCTGCATGGCAAAGATGGCCACACCTGCAAGTGACACCAACGCTCCCTCTTTAAGAAGCGGCGTAGAATACTTAAGTGTTACATTATGCGTTCCACTCGTAAGATATACAGCCATATACTGACCATTAGCATTATATAGCTTTTGTCTTTCTCCGTCTACATATACCTTCCAGCCCTTTGAATAAGGGATTGTAAGACACAGATATTTATTACGGTCAAGTGTTATCTGACCTGTAACCTTATTATTTCCAAGCTCTACGTCTGTTAATACATTTTCTTTAAGTGCATTAATCTCGTCAGTGTAACCATCCATCGGCTGGCATACAATCTGTATATCATCATAAGAATACACACCAATCTTCTGGAAAGTCACTGTAACTGATGTCACATTTTCTTCCGAATAGCCCATATTCACACTAAAATCATGCTGGTTACTGTAATAGCTGTAATCAGATGTGAAGTAATTCATTGACTTGGTTACTCCTGTATCAGTCGTAATTCCAAGCTTAACACTGCTTGTAGACTGTGTCCAATATATGAAATTCTTAAATATCTTCTTCTTTTCATTATGTGAAAGCTCTTTCCAGTCTGCCTTAGAGTATAAGTCTAATGGGTCGAACTTCCTCTTTCCAAAATACAACTGGAACTGTGCTGCACCTTCATAATCAAGACCATTAATATTAAAGTAAGTCTCGCCTGCGCCACTGCCTGTAAAGTTAAATGTTACTCTGGCACCTGCCTTAGTTACTGCAAATGTATTATCCGTACACTGTACTTCTTTGGCATCATAATCCATTGTATAATCTTTAATCTGGCTGTCATAACTTAAATCTTTAACAGATACCCTGTCAGGAAGCGCCTCCCTGGTATCCTTCCCACTTCTGTCAATAACAACAGCCTGAAGCATAGCCTTCTGCTTATCTACTGCACTTAAGCCTTCCCATTCCCTCTTATTAACAGCTTTGTCATAGGTAAAGCCTAATGGAAGTTCATTGTCGTTATTATACATTACATAATCATCATTTTCTGATTCATAAGTAAATCCATATGGAACAAGTCCGCCGGTCTTACTTACCAGATACTTTGAGGCAGATGACAATGTTATAAGAGATGACCTGTCATCATAGCCTGTGTATTTGTGCGGAAGCAGCGTATCAAGCCTGATTGCACAATCATATCTGAACTTCGATACATACGGATTAGTAAGTGTCCAGTACAGATTAGAGGACGATATTCCAGTAATGCAATTCATATTGTATGAAAGTCCCGAGCCTGAATATCTGATAAAATCTGTATCTTCAGCATCTTTACTTATAAGCTCCTTCTCGCTTCCAAACACATCTTCCTGTGCCATTTTAACGCTTATGCACTGTGCCGCATAATTTTCCCCAAATGAAGCATTTTTCCATATACCATTAGCTAATGCCGCCAGCATAACCGCTACTGTCACCATCATGCATCTGTTATATTCATTAACATTCTTTATGCTAAGTCCAATTAGCAATATTACTCCAATTGCAACTGCACTTATAAGCTTGCCGTTTCTTGAATACTTTACACACATACATACCACAAAATATATTGTAAGTGCAATTCCAATAAAGCGGATTTCTTTTCTTTCCAGTGTTATAAGACGCGGCATCATGCACACAAGTATATATGCACATAATAATGCAAATGAATATATCCACCTGTTACACATATATGAAAATCCGTTCATTGCCTGTCCGAAAAACGGTATACATATCATCACCGCACTTATAATAAAATAAGTCTTAAGCATTGTGTACTTACGTCTGCTCTTAAACATTAAAAGCACTGCAAGCAACACAGGTACTGCAAATCCCATGCATGTCCAGAAATTATCACCCTCAACGATAAAAAGTCCCGGAAGCTTTGCATAGTATGAAAAAGGATATACCAGTCCCATTTTGTTAGGTGTATTAAATCTGCTGTCACTTAAGAAAACGTGAAGCACAGGGAGAAACACTATTGCCGCCATACACAGTCCTGTAACCGATGAAACTGCAAGTCTTAATATTCCTTTGCCCCACATTTTTACATTCTTTCCATAACAGAATATGAATCTTACAATAACATATATAATTGTTGTGAACACAAGCATGTAGAAGAAATAAAAATTACTCATTGCAGCAACAGCTACTGTTATTGTAAAGAGCCACATTTTCTTCTCTCTGATTATCTTCTCAACACCCAATATAAGCAGCGGATAATACAGAAGCGGGTTAAGAAAGAACGGATGTCTTACCGCATTGTATATTGCCCAGTAGCAGAATGCATAAGCTACTGCTCCTGGAAGGACATATCTTTTCTTATGTCCTGTATAAAAACACAGCATTGAAAATGCTATACCTGACAGATATATTCTTAAAAGAATCATTGCTTCATAGAATATATACATGTACTTTGCTGGAAACAGGAAACATAAGAATGTAAATGGGTCGCCTATCACATAATAGTGAAATGTTCCTATAACATCACTTCCCTCACCTATTGCAAAATCCCACTGTGGTATTACAAACTGATGATTGATAAATATATTTTTAAAGAAATCCCTTAAATACTGTGAATAATATATGAGTGACTTATAATGCTGTTCCCAGCCATCAACCTCCCATATGAATGTCTTTCTAGTGAAAAAATAAAAAGAAAACACACCTATAGCAAGGATTGCAAAAATAACTGAATAAGCCAGAAAATATGTTGATTTTCTGGAATCAAGTCTTTTATAAAAATCTTGTAACTTCGATTTCATCTCTGCCATAGGTGTATCTTCTCTTTTCTTAAACTAGGAAACTGCCATAAGCATAAGCCTACGGCAGTTTCTTATTATAACTTATTGTGATTAAATTATCAATGAAGATGTATTATCTTCTTAGGGCACTTCTCAGCACACTTTCCACAACCTGTACACTTTGAATAATCAATATGTGCAATGTTGTTTTCTACTGTAATAGCACCAAACTCACACTGCTTTGTACATAACATACATCCGATACATCCAACAGAGCATACTGACATAACATCTTTACCCTTATCATTAGATGAACAGTTAACTGTATAGTTACTCTTGTATGGTATGATTTCAATAAGGTGTCTTGGACATACAGCAACACATTTACCACATGCCTTACATTTGCCCTTATCTACTACAGCAATACCATTAACAACATGAATTGCATCAAAAGGACACGCCTTAACACATGAACCATATCCCATACATCCGTATGTACATGCCTTAGAACCGCCGTTAGGAACGACGTTCATTGCTGTACAATCCATTGCACCTGAGTACACATAATTTTCTTTTGCTTTGTCGCAGTCACCAGCACATTTAACAAATGCTGTCATTCTTACTGATTCTCCAACTTCCTCACCCATGATTGCACCAATCTTTGATGCAACCGGTGCGCCACCAACTGGACATGCGTTAGCTGGAGCTTCTCCTGCGGCAATTGCCTTAGCAAGTGCATCACATCCTGCATATCCACAACCACCACAGTTGTTTCCAGGAAGCTCTGCTCTTACATCTATCTCTTTCTGATCTACTTCAACATAGAACTTCTTACCCATTACTCCGAGGAAAAGTCCGAGAAGAAGACCAGTGCAGCTTACAACAACTGCAGCAATAATTATACCTGACATCTTGTCGTCCTCCTCTTAAATAATACCTGAAAATCCAAAGAATGCGATAGCCATAAGTCCTGCAGTAAGTAATACAATAGGCATTCCCTTAAAGCTTTCCGGAACATCATTGAATTCGTTTCTTTCACGTATACCAGCCATGATTATGATTGCTATTGTAAAACCAACAGCTGTTCCTAATCCACTGACTACAGAATCTAAAAGCTTCTGACCAATATTAAGTCCTGCTGCTGTGTTATAGTTCTGTACGTTAGTAAGTGCAATACCAAGTACTGCACAGTTAGTTGTAATAAGTGGAAGGTATACACCAAGTGCTTCATAAAGAGATGGTGATGTCTTCTTTAAAAACATTTCAACAAACTGAACAAGTGCCGCAATTACAAGGATGAATACAATTGTATTCAAATATGTAAGCTTAAGCGGTGTAAGTATACAGTCATATATAAGACTGCAGACAGCTGATGAAATAGTGATAACGCCGATAACAGCGCCACCCATTCCTGCTGCTGTGTTTATCTTCTTAGAAACT
>ERZ827440.1417-NODE-1417-length-26348-cov-4.174039_pt1 | contig 26348 bp, 25 predicted proteins | sample MGYA00519774_ERZ827440 | MGnify/ENA primary metagenome ERZ827440 (study PRJEB31778, sample SAMEA3449302) | human gut metagenome | biome: human gut; feature: human-associated habitat; material: faeces | place: United Kingdom | collected 2010/2012 ... | reverse complement strand
AAGCTGCTCCGCGATCATCGCGTTTGCGCTCTGTCGGCCCTGAATATCTCCCGCCATACGCTGTGAGAAAAACGCCATCGGCATGTGCAGGACTTTCCACAGAAAGGTGGTATTTCCCACCATTGCGAGCTTTCCGTTGATCCGGAGGGAATAGACCGCCTGGATCCACGCGACAATGAGCTGAAGCACGCTGATGCCCGCGAGCGCAAGCGTGAAGGACATAAGCCACTCCGGGTTTTCGCCGGTCAGCAGCCGGTCGAGAAAAATGCGCGAAAACGCAGGGGTTATAATGCCGAGAAGAGACGATATAACTGTGGTCAGGATGACAAACGCAATCGCGGCTCCCGCTCCGGCAAGTCTTTTTTTCGCATATTTCAGCATTGACTGCGGCTTGCCTTCCGGCACGAAGCCCTCGTCCGGTTCAAAAAGCAGGCAGATACCCGTGAACGAATCGTCAAATGTACTCATCGGGACGGTATATGTTCCCTTTGCGGGGTCGTTGAGCACCGCCTTGTTGCCCCTGAAGCCGTCAAGGACCACAAAATGGTTGAAGTTCCAGTGGATTATGCAGGGGAATTTTCCCTCTCTTCTCAACACCTCGGGCTCATAACGATAGCCCTTTGCCGAAAGTCCGTAGCTTCTGGCGGCACGCAGTATATTTCTTGCGTTTGATCCGTCGCGCGAAACGCCGCAATCCAGGCGTACCTGTTCGAGCGGGATCCATTTTTCATAGTATGCGAGGATCATCGCAAGGCTTGCGGCTCCGCATTCAAGCGCTTCCATCTGCATTACGACAGGCACCTTGGCGACGCCCTTTGTTACCGGAGATTTTATCTTCTTCGTCGGTTTCATTTGCGTACCTCAGCCAAAACGGCAAAAACCGGGCGCGCATCGGCACGAAGCACCGTGCTTCCGGAGTCTGTCCGATAATCCCCGAGCACAAAGTCGAGAGGTCTGACACGATCGGTAATTACCGACACGGCGTAGGTACCGTCTCCGAGGTCGGGAATGTCCACACTGAACGCATAGACCCAGTCGCCGTCGGAAAAGCCCGCGAGGTATAGAAGATATGCGTCCGTATCGCCGTTTATCCGAACGGGTGCAGCGGTAATTCCGGACACTTCGTATTCCGTTCCGTCAACCGAAGCAATGAAGCTGTCGTCCGCACCCGGCAGGTGATCTGCGTCGAGATAGACCGTCAGCTTTCCCTCTTTGCAGACGCCGCCGGTCTTCACTACGGTATCCAGGCGTCCGTATACCCCCCATACGCACACACCCGCAAGCAACACGATAACTGCCGCGAGAACCATCCATACGCTCGGATTCGAGACGCGGATATAATCGTTTATCTGCTCCGGAGAAGTTATTTTTTCAATGCTTTTCTGGCGGAATATCGGATTGCTCATACATTCACCTCGTTAAATGATTCCGGACTGTCCCCGGATGCTTTCATATATCCTTCCGTATGCGGAGGATATTCTGACCGTCTTTATATTCGTACGTGATCTCATCCATTGTTTTCTTGACCATGAATATACCGAGTCCTCCGATATCGCGCTCTTCTGCTGACAGAGTGATATCGGGGTCGTCTTTTTTCAGCGGATCATACGGAACGCCATGGTCTATGAAGGTGACAATGACCGAAATAGGCGCTTCGGTCACCTCAACGCGGACGGTAGCGGGACCTGTTTCCGGATTGTACGCATAATGCGCGATATTGCCGAAAAGCTCATCTATCGCAATATCTATCTGCATCTGCGCCTTGATGGGGCAGTCGATTTCTTCAAGCTGACCGTTTACAAAATCAGTTACCTTTTCGATGTTTTCAACTGTCGCGGGTATCGTCATTTCTTTCATTTTCCGGTGCCTCCGTTATATTTGAGATACAGCATTGTAATGTCGTCGAATTGGGGAGCGTCTCCCGAAAAAGCATCTATATCCGCTTTCACCGCGCGGCAGACCTCCTCGCCCGTAAGCCCTTGCAGAGTATTCAGAAGGTTAAGAAGCCGTTCTTCGCCGTAAAGCTCGTTTTCGGAGTTCGTTGCTTCCGTAACCCCGTCGGTATACAGATATATTTCGTCGCCCGGAGAAAGCACGAGTCCGTTTTTGCGGTATTTCATGCCCTCCATTCCGGCAAGGATGAAGCCGGGCTTTGATTTCAGGTATTCAAAGGAGCCGTCCGCATGACGCACGAGCGGAGGGTTATGCCCTGCGTTTGCGAATTCGACATTCCCGTTCGTTATATCGAGAACTCCCATCCATGCGGTGACAAACATTCCCGCTTCATTCGATTCGCAAAGCTTTGCGTTTGCCGTGGTAAAAACCTCGTCAATCGACTTGCCCGATTCGGCATAGCCTTTGATTATGGTTTTTGCCGTCATCATGAACATTGCGGCGGGTATTCCCTTGCCGGACACGTCGGCGATCAGGAATCCGAGCCTGTTTTCGCCCACAAAATAGAAGTCGTAAAAATCGCCGCCGACCTCCTTTGCGGTATCCATAGTGGCGTATATGTCAAATTCGCCATGACCGGGATACGGCGGAAAGACCGTCGGTATCGCGGAATGCTGAATTGCTTTTGCAAATTCAAGTTCCTTGTCGATACGTGCCGCCGCCTCCGCGATATATCGCTTCAGCGTCATGACGGTCGAATTGATATCGTCCGAAAGCGAAGCAAATTCCTCGTTTGTTCTGACATCGACAACCGTATCAAGATTTCCGCTCGTTATTTTCGCAAGCGATTCGTTTATTTTTATCATGTTGTCCACGACAAGTTTTTTTATCAGGAAATAGACAACGATAAACAGCATGCCGAACACAACGAATTCCATGAATACCGTGACATAAACGGCGGTATCGCGCGAGAACATCGCTTCCGTCTGCGGGATTGCCGCGACAATATAATAGCCCTCGGAAACGATATATGAGCAAAACGCCTCGCTGCCGTAAACGACCGCTTCAAACATTTCGCTTTCCGGCATTGTGGTGCGGTCGATATAAATGCCCGAAACGTCAAGGTTTTTACCTTCGTTCCCGTGGCGGTCGCTCACGATATTCCAGTCCTCGCCGGCAATTATAATACTGCCGTTTTCTCCGACATGGCGATTGCGCGTCGCGCCTATCACGGCGTCGTCGATATCCCTGCGGAAGCGCCGTGCATCATAGGCAGCCTGCACGAAGCCGCCGCCTTCAAGCCGCACGCCGGCATACTTGCGGAGGATTGTCGGGTCTGACGAAGTCGGTTGATAGCGCTGCACGAATTCATTGATTTCGCCGTCAAGCAGAACAAGAAACTCAGCCGACTGCTCGCCGCCGTGCATATCGTACCCGATAAAGTCGGAGTGAGTCGAAAGCGTGATGACGCCGTTTGCGTCGATCAGATTTATCTCCGCCATATCGAATTCGTCTTTAAGTTCAGACAACAGCTCCGCGGTAATTGCATCGGCGTCGTCAAGCCTTAGGGCAATACGCCGGGCTATACGGAGAAGGTTTTCGTTTGAAGTGTCGAGAATATCCTCGCGGACATCCGACATATTCAGCTCAAGAAGCTCGTTTGCCTCGTTTTTCGCAAGCTCTGTCTGCAACGCCCATGTGAAAACCGTCGTCATAAGGAAGCCCGCCATGACACAGATAAGAAGAAAGCGCTGGAACGACTGGGAAATGTTTTTCAGCTCGTGCCGCACGTTCTTGCGTTCCGCTCCGGACAGAACCGTCAGGAGAAGCCCCGCAAGCATCACCGCAAGGCTGTTTACCGCTATCATGGGCAGCGAGCAGGCACGAACGAACGAAAAGGCTGTTTTCGCGTCGGTCATATTCGTTAGAAAGATCATCAGCATATGTATGACTTCGGTGATCGCCGCAGTTGCAAGGCAGTAATACCACTTCGGCTTCTTGTTGTCAAACATATATTTCCGCAAAACCGCCGCAAAAACACCGGCAAGCACAGTCGAAACACTGCAGGCAAGGCGCGTGTATTCTCCAGCGCCCCAATATGCGGCGAGCCAACGTTCAACGCCGCCTATAACGCCTGCGATGATGCCGGCGGGAGCGCCGAAAAGAAGCCCCGCACAGAGCGGCGATGCATCCCTTGCGTTTATTATTGCACCGTCGGTTTTGATGCCGAATTCCGTCCCGATAATCGCAAGTCCTCCGAACAGAATGCCTGTTATGATCTGCCGGGCGGCATAAGGAATTTTACGTACCGTTTTTGTGCGCTCCGCAAGGTATATCAGAGCCGATAAAACCACGGGCAGAAGCGCCACTATAAAGAGCAGAAATGAAGTTTTCATGTTTTAGGCGTCATTCTATCGTCAATATATCGGAAAAGCCGGTGATCTCAAAAACTTCCATGACATCTGCGCTTACGCCGGTCAGCTTCATGCTGCCCTGGCGGTTCATGACCTTCTGTGCCGCAAGCAGGATGCGGAGTCCCGCAGAGGAAATATATTCCACGTCGGAAAAATCAAAAATCAGCTCCTTCACCCCGTCGACGGAATGCTTCAGCTCCGCTTCAAGCGCGGGAGATGTGTTTGTGTCGAGTCTGCCGGATAATGTGAGTGTGAGCTTTTCGCCTTCGGATTTCTTGTTGATAGTCATGTTTTGCATCCCTTCATTGAATTAATGGTTTATGTGTGTTTTAATCAATCAATCGTTCAGAGTTACATAATACAACACCGCAAAAAAGCGGTTGCTTTTTTTCGGCTTTGAATTCAATCGATTATGTTTTCGGTAAGAAAAAGCGGGCTGTCAAAGAAATCAGCCATTTCGATTCCAAGTACCTGACAGAGTTCAAAAAGTATACGGACATTTACGGCGGTGTTGCGTTTGTGTCTGATGTCGCCGATGGTCGTCTGGTTCACACCCGTCAGCATCGAAAGACGATATGCCGTAATGTTCCTTTCCTCCATAAGCTCTGTAAGTCTTGCCGAAAGCGCTTCCGCAATTGTCACGATACGAACCCCTTTTACCAAACCAAAATTATAAAATAAGTATAATCTTTTTCTGTGCGAAAATACTGTGCGCAAGTTTATCACAACCTTGACTTTCGTGTGCGCGCGTGATGTGCTCCGATGCTGAAAAACCGATACGGAGGAAGATTAAATGAAAAAGCCGATTGTCGGAACCGATTGGCGGACCGACTGCATTGATAACGGCAATTCAATAAGAGTCTGCCGCACGACGCGACAAAGCTTCCGTGCGCCGGCTCTTGTTATATGCGCTCCGAAAACAAAGCCGCAAAACCGGTAAAAAAGCGCCGTCCGGCAAGGACGACGCAGTTTTTGAAGAGCTATTTCTTTTTGTTCGCTTCGGCATAGAAGTCATAGAACTCCTTGCCGTCAAAGGCGGTCTTTTCATCATAGTTGAGGGACGCGACGGGAATTTCTCCGCCGCCGGTGCGGTAGCTCTTTCTGCCCGCGAGCATTATCTTCACGGAGTCAAGCATTTCTTCGACGGTTGCGAGGTTGTTTTCCTTGCCCTCGAAATAATTGCAGACCTGTTTGAGCATTGCTTCATAGACCTTGTTCGAATCTATTTTATAGACAAATGTGGTCTTCTTGGTCATGACGATGGCTGTGGAGGGCTGCCAGCCCTTTTTGCAGATGTGATAATACGCGGCAACGCCGTTATCGAACATCACACGGTAGCTGTCCGTATCGACATCGCCGACGGTATTGCTGCCGATGAAGCGGGTGGAAACGGGGCGATGACCCCTCATGAAGCCCATGATCTCCTCGACCGCATGGATCGCATAGTTGAATTCGTCAACGCCAACGGTTGCGGTGATGTTGATTATATCATCGGTGCAGGCGTTCTCAAAGAAGTTGTCGTGTTCATAGGTATATCTCATCGCACTGGTGCCGAGGATGACCTTGCCCTGCTTTGCCCAGTCCTCAATGATTTTCACGTCGTGCATATTGCCGACGATGGGCTTATCGATGAACACGGGTACTCCGGCGTCGATGAAAGGCTTTGAAAGCTCTATGTGGCGGTCCCAGTCGCAGGACTGAATGAATGCGACGTCAATGTTTTTTGCCATTTCCTCAAGCGAGGTATAGCGTTTTTCAAGACCGTATTTTGTGATGAAATCGGCGACCTCTTCTTCGGTTCTGAAGCCGTCGTTATAGATAGCGGTGTATCTTGCGCGATCGCCTTTCAGCAGAATTTCCGCAAAAGAGGGGGCGTGCGAGGTATCAATATTGACTGTTCCGATACGTATCATGATAATTCCTCCAATTCACATGCATGATACCACGCCGACAGCCGAAAGTCAATAGACAAACTGTAAAATAAAAGGGACTCACGCGGTTTTTCCGCATGAGCCCCGTTGTTTTTATTTCTGCGATTCCGTATCCGATTTTGCGCCTCTGGTGCACAGACCCTTTATGAACAGCACGATCGACGTGAGAGACAAAGCAGCTCCTATGCCGGATATGGTGTACAGGTTTCCGCCGCGAGAGGCCGCCAACAAAAAGGCGCTACCCCATACAGCCAAAAAAATTGCCGAAAGCAGTAATTTAGTTGATTTCATAGTCAATCCTTCCTATTCGTCGAAACTGTTTTTCGGTCCGTATCCGATTTTGCACCCTTGGTGCACAGACCAGTTATGAGCAGCACGATCGACGTGAGAGACAAAGCAAGACCTATCGCATACGCAACTGCGCTACCATTTGAACCGCTTCCTGCCATTATTAAGTATCCACCCAATATCAGAGCGAAAATCGCCGAAAGCATCAATTTAATTGATTTCATAGTCAATTCCTCCGTCAGTACGGCAAACGCAACACGTTCCGTGTTCTCTTGCGGTATGTCGTCTGTCTTCCCTTCCGTCAGTGTTTGTATATATCGTCCGTCGGTGTTTGTATATATCGTATCATATATTTTCCCGATTGTCAACACATTCCAGTCGTTTTTCTGTCACAAAGCCGATTTTCCGCGGCTTTAATTAAGATAGCAATTCAATACCGTCAGATTCTGCGCATTTTCTCTGTCAAGATTCCAGTAAAGCGCGCCCTTCAGCCCGTATTCAAACGGCAGATACAGCTTTGCGCGCATACTGCGCGCGTCTTCGAACCACACGACGTGGGTCTTGTTATCCGCCGTATAATAAAAATACGGCGAAAGCGCGTCGGGGTCATATTGTATGACGCTTCCGGTGCGGCAGGCAAGGGCATACGCCTCACGCGTCGAAAGCGAGGTCGCCTTCGATTCGCCCGCAACATACGGCAGGGTGAAATCGTAGCCGTAATTCGGAATGCCCTGATAAATCTTTTCCGCCGGAATGACCGTCAGCGCATATTCGATGACGCGGCGGACATTGGGAAGCGGCGCCACCGCCTGTGCCGGTCCGTAGGTGTAGCCCCATTCATAGGTCATAAGCAAGACGCTGTCCGCAGCCTCGCCGAGCGCCCTGTAATCATGTCCTTCGTAAAGTATTCCCGGCTGGTCGTCACGTACCTTGGGCGCGAGCGCGACGGTCACGGTGTAGCCGACGGCGTTCAGACGTTCACGGAGATACGCAATGAATCCGGCGTAAAGCGATGCATTCTCCTTGCCGAGATATTCGAAATCGACATCAAGCCCGACATAACCCTTTGCGTTCATATTTTCAATGACATTGTCGCACAGCACATACCACAGCGAGCGGTCGCTTAGCAGCAGTGTGCCGTTTTCGGTTGAAAACACTCCGTTTTCGGTCAGCGTCGAAAGGTGCATGACGGGTCGCGTGCCGTAAACCGCCGCGCGCGCAAGAAGCGGCTCGTCGTCGGGAACGACAAGTGCGCCCTCGGTCGTGAAGCCGTATGTGAACGGTATAAGCGCGTTCATCAGCGGCAATGCCGTGTTGAGGATGCGTTTGTTTATGAACGGGTATGCATAGCCGCCTATATCCCTGCTGCCGAACGGCGTGCACTCTATCTGTATGGCAAGCGTTTCTCCGGCGTATACCTCCGGCATTCCGCGAAGGTGCAGATTATTTTTATAAAGCGTTTTCATTGAAGTTCCGTATCGCGACGCGATGGAATACAACGTTTCGCCGGCTTCAACCGTGTGCGTCACAAGCGGAAACACGATCGCCAGCGCCTGCCCCGTCGACAGGCATCCGCCGCCGACAAGTCCGTTTGTTTCGGTCAGCCATTCGCGGCTTATTCCGTACCGCGCAGCCACTGCCGAAACCGTTTCGCCTTCTTTGACAATATGTATAAGCATTTTCATCACCGATACAGTATATGCAGCCAGACGGCACAGCGACACCGCAAAACAAAAAAAGACGCATGGTCGCCCACGCGTCTTTTTTGCGTCAACCCGGATCCGAGTGAACCATTTCCTATTTTTTGGAAGCGTCGTTCAGCTTTTTGAGAAGCGCGTCGCAGTCAACGCCGTGAACCCGGCAAGCCTGCTCGATGCTTTCACCGCGGGAAGCGGGGCAGCCGAGGCAATGCATGCCGATTTCGAAGAAATATTCGGCAAGGTCGGGATTTGCATCCAGAACGTCGCCGATGAGTGAATCCTTTGTGATCATGGAAATTTCTCCTTTCAGAATTTACTTATTATAATATGATTATATCCCAAAATTATTAAGAAATCAAGACCGTCCGGTCAATTATCCCGAGCCCGCTCGGTGACGGTCGTATGCTGCAGCGCCGCAGGAAGTGATGTGCCGCGGCTTACAGTGAGACTGCCCGCTTTCAGCATTTCTCCGATGTTTGCAAACATATCCGCAGGGAAGCTCGCAAAACGGTATGCGCCCGTATATGTCGGTATGCCGACCGCGCCGTGGCTGTAACGATAAACGACCGATTTCCCCGCGAAACCGGCGCCCCACGCCTTTGAGTCGTAAAATGCATCAAGCTCGCCGGCAAGCACGGTGGAATACTCCTTCATTGCAGTCGTGACGAACCGCTCGGATTCGCCCGCCTGATCCATTTCACAGCCGATGAGGAATTTTTTCGTCACATTTGCCGCCTGTACTGCCGATTTGTATATTTCTCCGCCCGCGACCATCATTATCTCGCTGCCGTCCATGAACATGCTCTGTGCGATCGCTTTGGCTTCGTCGCCCGCTTCGTCGCTGCCCGTGAAATAATAAGTCACCGTGCAGGCTGCGCTTTCAGATGAAGCAGCGTCTATACCCTGAACAAAGCCGTTCAGGTAGCGGCAACTCATATCATTTTTTTCCCCTGCAAAGAAGGCGAAATGCCTCTTACCGTCGCATACGGCGGCATAGCCTGCAAGAAACGCCGCGTCCTCCTCGGAAAACGCGACCGCTCTGCCGTTTGCTCCGACGCTTCCGGTGTAATTCACAAACAGGAAAGAGGTCTGATATACCGTGCCGGTTTGCGCCAGCTCAGCCGATGCCTTTGAATCGCATATGACGATGTCACACGTCTGCGCCGCCGACAATGCGGCGTTTTTGAAATAATCGGCGCTGTCATCCGAAATATATTCGCGGTACGGCAGTCCTTTTTCGGTGCAGTATGCGAAAATCGCCGTTTTCAGTGCCTGTCCTTCATATCGGTCCTCGACTCCCGCCGGGGAGCAGATGAACGCAATCCCGCTCTTTTCCGCCGACCCGCAGCCGCAAAGCGGCAGCAGCAGCATCGAAAGGACGAGAAGCAATGCAATTTTTTTCATTTGTCCGAAACCTCATACGCGGCGGCAATTCCGCCGATGTACTTTCTGAAGCCGTCCACGACAGAGGACGGCGATTTTATCATACAGTCGCCGCCGAAGCAGGCAAGCCAGCCGTAAAAATTCGGGCTGACGGCGACCCTGACATTGAATTCAAGCCATTCGGGCGATGCTTTTACAAATATCGTACCCTCTCCGAACCGATCAAGCATGACGCCGGCAAGTCTGTTTTTGCAGGCAAGTGTCACCATATATTCATTGCCCGCATACATTCCGAACATACGGCGGGCATAAAGCGCGGCATCAAAATCCTCGAAAAGCTGACCGCCCATACGGCTTTTTCCGGAGGTAGAGGCGCTGTCCATCTTATCAATGCGGTAATGCTTTACGGTGTCTGCGGCGGAGTCATACGCTACCATATAATAATTTTCTCCGTCCAGCACGAACGCCCACGGGCTTACGGTGAGGATCCCGCCGCCGTGACGGTACACCTTGTTTTTCTGTGCGTCGCGGTCAAAATAGCGGAAGGAAAGCTGTCGGTCGGCGTTTATGGCGTTGTTTATGGCATCGACGGTGTAGTAAATACTTTCGTTCATGCTTTTGACGCGGTTCGCAACGAACACCTGCCGCTGCAGCTCCACCGCCTGATGGCGGCTCGTGAGCTTTTCCAGTTTTTTGATAAGTTCACCGCTCTTTTTTCGGGTGATGAATTTCGACGACTGCACCGCGTCCACCAGAAGCTTCAGCTCCGGCAGGTCAAATTCGCGCTCGCCGATAAACCAACCGTCGGCTGATTTCTGCACGTCGACACCCATATCGGCAAGAGCTTCAAGATCGCTGTAAATGCTCTTGCGTTCCGCAGAGATCCCGTAGCGCTCAAGTTCCTTTATGATATCTGCGGCTGTGACGGTATGCTCACCGTCGGTATATTCAAGCAGATAATTATATATGCGAAGCAGCTTCAGCTTCTGATTGCTCGATCTGGGCATGACATCACCTCATCAGATCAATTATACACCAAACGTTTCCCGCTGTCAAGAACGGCGCAAAACACGATAAAAATTTCAGCGCACGTAAAACAGCGTTCACAAACGGGAGTATAATTAGTGTCATACATTATTATTCTGCCGGAAGGAACACAAAATGCTCAGGCTCTGCAACATCACCAAAAACTATATAACTGCAGGCAGCGAGGTCCCCGCACTGCGCGGCGTTGATATCGGCTTCCGCAAAAGCGAATTCGTGTCGGTACTCGGTCCGTCGGGCTGCGGAAAAACCACACTGCTCAATATAATCGGAGGGCTTGACCAGTACACCTCCGGCGACCTTGTCATAAACGGGAAATCGACAAAAGATTTCACCGACGGCGACTGGGATGCGTACCGCAACCGTTCGATCGGCTTTGTGTTCCAGAGCTACAATCTCATCCCTCACCAGACGGTGCTTGCAAATGTTGAGCTTGCACTGACTCTTTCGGGCGTTTCACGCTCGGAGCGCCGGGATCGTGCAAAGGAAGCGCTGAACAAAGTGGGGCTGGGCGATCAGCTCCGCAAAAAGCCCAATCAGATGTCGGGCGGTCAGATGCAGCGCGTAGCAATAGCGCGCGCTCTCGTCAACAACCCCGACATATTGCTTGCCGACGAGCCTACGGGCGCGCTCGACTCCGCAACAAGCGTTCAGATCATGGACATACTCCGCGAGGTGGCGCGCGACCGCCTTGTCATAATGGTCACGCACAACCCCGAGCTTGCGGAGCGATATTCGACACGCATCGTCAGACTCCTTGACGGAAAGATCGTGAGCGACACGTCGCCTTACACCGTCGAAGAGGAGCCTCCGAAGCCGACAAAGAAAAAGACAAAAAAACCGTCGATGAGCTTTTTCACCGCGCTTTCGCTCAGCTTCAACAATCTTATGACAAAGAAAGCGCGTACCTTCCTGACCTCGTTTGCCGGTTCGATCGGCATCATCGGCATTGCGTTGATTCTCGCGCTGTCGTCGGGAGTTTCGGCGTATATTTCGGGCGTTGAGGAAGACACGCTGTCAAGCTATCCCGTCACTATCGAAAAAACGACGATGGACATGACCGACATGATGAGCGCCTTTATGGGCGGCGACGTGCAGACAAACACCGACCTCACGAAAATCTATTCGACCAACGTCATGCTGAAAATGCTTGACATGACATTGAGCAGCGTTATCGAAAATGACCTCGCGGCTTTTGTGAAGTTCCTCGAAACTGACGGCAGCGAGATACGCGACCTTTCTACCGACATAAAATACAGCTATTCCACCGTCATGAACATCTATAAAGCAGACACATCGGACGGTGTTTACAGGGTGAACCCCAGCGATGTCATGAAGGCGATAGGCTTCGGCGGCAATCGGTCATCAGCGGATGCGGGCACGGAAGCCGACATGAACAACCGTGCGTCGGCGCTCGGCGGCGGTACAAATGTCTGGAAAGAGATTATCGACAACGATTCCCTTTTTGACAGTCAGTTTGATGTTATCGCGGGCAGAAAACCGACGGCATACAACGAGGTGGTGATCGCCGTCAGCGAGAACAACGAGATCAGCGACTATACCCTGTATTCACTCGGTCTGCTCGACATAAACGAGCTGAAACAGATGGTCTCGGACAAAATGAAGGGCGGAGAGTTCAACAGCGAAACGGTCTCATACACCTATGACGAACTGCTGAAGCTGGAATTTTCGATGCTTCCGAACAGCGCGTATTTCGAAAAGAACGGCGACGTCTGGGTCGACCGTTCATCTGACGACGATTTTGTCAGAAATGCCATTGAAACCGGCGGCGTCACGCTTAAGGTGGTGGGTATTGTGCGTCCTGCCGACGGCTCCGCCGTAAACGTCGGCACGGGATACGTCGGATATCTGCATTCGCTCACAGAGCATCTCATAAACACCGTCAACGATTCCGAAGTCGTCAGAGCGCAGAAGGCTGACCCCGACACCGATATCTTCACCGGCATTGCTTTTGACGCAAACGGCGACGATACCGTGCTCACCATGGAAGCGATCGAGCAGATGATCACCGCAATGCCCGCGGAACAGGCGGCAACAATGCGCAGATTCATCGAAACGATGCGCGGTTCCGGCATGAGTGACGACGAAATTGCAAAAACGCTGTCAAAGAGTCTGACGAAGCCGACGACCGACGCGACGTACGAGGGCAACCTCGCGCTTCTCGGCGTGTCCGATCTCGCCGAACCGTCGCTCATCAGCATATATCCGAAGGATTTTGAAGCAAAGGAAAAGATCACCGCACTCATCGACGAATACAACGCAAAGGTCGGCAAGGAGCATGAGATCCACTATACCGACTACGTCGGAATGCTGATGTCGTCCGTCACGACGATAATCAACGCAATAAGCTACGTTCTCATCGCATTCGTTTCGATATCGCTTGTCGTTTCGTCAATCATGATCGGCATCATTACGTATATTTCCGTTCTGGAACGCACCAAGGAAATCGGTGTACTCAGAGCAATCGGCGCATCCAAGCACGATATTTCACGCGTATTCAATGCCGAGACAATCACGATCGGTTTTGTTGCGGGTGCTCTCGGCATCGGCGTGACTCTGCTGCTGACGATACCGATAAACATTATCATCAAATCGCTGACCTCGATCGGCGGGCTCTGCGCACTGCCTGTGAGCGGAGCGGCGATACTTGTCGCAATCAGCGTGTTCCTCACGTTCATAGCAGGACTTATTCCGTCAAGAATCGCAGCGAAAAAGGACCCTGTGGTGGCGCTGAGAACGGAATAGAAAAACACAAACGAAAAATCCGAGCCGGAAGGCAATTTCTCATAAGGATTGTCAGAAAACATCCAATGAAAAAAGCCGATTGAGCGTGCAAGCACAAGCCCCTAAGAATTCAGTGATGAATTCTTAGGGGCTTGTGCTATATGTTTTTTGAATACGGAAGCAAGTTTTTAACTCACGGTTGCCCTAAAGCAAAGAAGTAAAATCCATCCACCACGGCAAGTCGTCTATCAACATATGTGGAAGCAGTGTCAGGACGGTGACTGCCGGGATGATCAGATACGGTTTTCGCAACAGCTTTGATGCGACGCAAACCGTAACGGAAAGCAATACAAACCCAAGCATTCGTCTGAATTCAAAAAGAATCGCATACAGAATCAGCGGAGCATTGGTCTGAATCGGAATTCCGATCACACTGAGTGACGGAGCAGAGAGCATTTCAAGCGGATATTGACGGATGATAAACGCAAGGTCGGTCGCCGTAAAGATCAGAAACAACAGTGCCGAAACCGTTGCGGCTGTCAAAAATTTCGTGCGATCAAGTGTGTATCCTCCATGCTTAACACTGGGAAGCAATCTGTCCATGCCGCCCTTGTACTCAAAGGGATATATCCCGGCAAAAAGCAAAAGAATCAATGCGTAAAGATACAGGTCAGGCTTGGCACCAAACAGCGCCCTCCACCCGGAGTCGTAAATGATCTTCGCCTCCTTTTCTGCGGCACGCAGAGACTCGATATGCCGCCTCTGTTCATCCAACCTGAGAAAAGCCGACTGCCGTACCTCGGCGGCATACAGCTTTTGCAGATATTCGTTGTATTCTTCCGATGTGATCAGACCGTTCTGCACCTGTGCCTTCATTTCCTCGTACCGGGAAAGAATGGCTTCACATTGTGCAAGTCCGATCGTGATGGTCGCCGATTTATCTTCGGTCAGCTCTCCGCCAAGCTCGGTGCAAAGTCGGTAATACTCCCGCTCATACAGGTCATCCTGCCTGTCATTTTCCACGCAGAAATATATTTTTACACCGAGCAGGAGTATCACAAGCACTATCAGATTTGATGAAATGAAAATCTTCTTAAGCTCATACACATAAAGTCCGTGCCGCTTTGCACGGCGGCGACATTTTCCATCAAATGCTTTTTTTCGCGCGGCATTGATCTTGCCGAACAATAACCGTTCTGTCCGACGCATCCGTTCCCCAAACAATGTCTGGCGATTTCCGACAAGACAGAATATCACGCTGAGAAGGACACCTGCTGAAAACAGTAGAGATGCGTAAAAAAGCTGTGAATCCACAGCGGTATGGAACAGATTCAATGCGCGGTAGCGATTGAAAAGATGATTCAGATCAAATCCCGAAAGATACAGACACGTGCAGACGATACCACCGCTGAAAAATGTAAAAATATAGCTTTCGGACAGCTTTCCGACCACAGCGGAAAACAGAGCGACCAGGAAGGTCAGTGCGGAGCTGATCACATACAATGTCAGGATATACCCAAGGATGCTCATCGGGTACGGGCAAAATTCCAAGCTTTGAACCGAAACAAGCGGCGCCAGCCACCCGGAGAGCCCATACCTGATGCCGCATACCGTCAGATTCAGAATCGAAAATACTGCCGTAAGTCCCAAGGAGAGGATCAGCATCAGCCATAGCTTCTTTCCGTATGCCCGGTTGCCGCATTTTGAGATACAGAGAAAAGGCTTCATCCGGGAATCGTGCTCGCAGAGAATGATGGTGCTTCCCGTGATAACGGCTAAAACGAGCAGTAAAGAGATCTGTCCCGACATTGAGACATACGCATCAAAACCCTCGACTGTTCGGGGAAGCTGCCCACTTCTGAGGATCGCCATGTACTTTTCAATCACTTTTTCTTGATATCTGACAACGAAGCTGTCTCCGCCGCCCGAAAGATCGGCAATGTTCCGTTCCGCCAGTCGTACAACACGCTCAATATCGCTCCGGTAGCCGGCAATATACGCTTCGCTTGACCGCTCTGTGTCAGTGCCCCGCGGGGACAGAAAGGAGAGCGTCGCATTGGCAAGAAGAAGTACGATGACGAAAAGCAGCATCCCCTTTGAGGAAAACAGCTTTTTCAATTCATACCGAAGCATTTTCATAGTATATCCCCGAAAATATATAAATAATAGTCCTCCAGTGTCGGCGCAAGCGGCGCTGCACCATCGCATGGTTGAACCTCGCTCAGCAGTCTGAGCGACAGACCGTCTGCCTCCGGAACGGTGGAACAGATACGGTATTTTCTTCTGAAATCCTCTGCGGCATAATGCTCAATGTGAACGCTCCAGACCCTGCCATTCATTTTTTTTATCAGCTTCTCCGGCGCGGCAATGTCCATGACCTCGCCCTGCTTCAATAGGACGACATCACGGGCAATTCCCTCAATATCCGGTACGATGTGTGTCGCCCACAGTACCGTTCTGTCCACCGCGATCTCCGAGATGAAGTTGCGCACGGCAATGCGCTGCTTGGGATCAAGTCCCGCCGTCGGCTCGTCGAGTATGATGATCTCCGGTGAGCCGAGAACCGCCTGTGCAAGCGACAGCCGCTGCTTCATGCCGCCGGAAAGCGCAGAAATTTTCCGGTCGGCACAGTCATCCAGCTCAACGCGCCGCAGTATGTAATCCACCTCACTCTCGTTGCCACGCCGGAGCCCCTTCAGCTCGGACATATACAGGAGGAAATCACGCGCTGTAAACGACGGATACATACCGGGGTACTGCGGCATATATCCGATCTTTTCGCGATATGCCGTTCCGAGTGATCGGATGCCCTGAGCGTTATAAAGAATCTCACCGTCAGTGGGCGGCAGAATCCCGGCGATGATGTTCATCATGGTCGATTTTCCGCTTCCGTTCGGCCCTAAAAGAGCGTATATTCCGCTTCCGAGGGTGATGCTTACGCTTTTGAGCGCCGTCACCTTGCCGTATTTTTTTGAGATGTTTTTCAGTTCAAGCATACCAGTCAGTCCTCACTATTTTGTTTTCGCCGGTTTTGATGTTGATAAGCAGAAGCGCACTTTTCCCGCGCCGGACGTACTCTCCGTCTCTGTCGTAGGTGTACAGTTCTATACCGATGTAGTCGCCGGTTCCGCTTTTCCCGGAAACACCGACAGCGCCGGTAAAAGTGCACCCGGAATCGCTGATGTCGCACAGAAGCCGTTCCCCCTTGCCGTCAAGATCGCATATATATAGCTTTCCTCCGTTTTTGTCGGTAACGGCAATCTGTTCACCTGAAAGCCCGTCCTTCATGTACCCGATAAACGGAACCGTATCCTGAAATCTGAAATATAGAATGCTGTCCTGATATATCGCCGGGAAAGAGCACATTTCGGGAATCACTGTGATAGTCTCACCGGTCATCCGGCTTTTTCGCAGCAGTCGAAACGCAGGTAGCTTACTGCCGGGGACTCCCTTTACCTCCCCCGTTGGTTCAACGATAAAGGAATACCCCCCGCTTGAAAGTCTTTCAGCGTAGCCTCTGTCGCCGTCAATCCTGTTTTGATATGCCCTGTCGGTAGAGTAATATTCCCCAGAGCCCGTATTCCAAAAAAGCCGTCCGTCGCGAGCGGCAATCAGATTCTGCGGAACCGGCAGACCATCATCGGTCAGCGAGGTGATAGTGTTGTTTTTGATATGGCATTTCATCAAAAGGAATGAAACCTCTCCGTCCTCAGAGAATCGGTTAAGATTGAAATAAACATCCTCCCCGGCTGCATTCATGCCCGACAGCGTCCCGCCGTCTGCGGTGTACATCACTTTATACCGTCCTGTCTGCAAATTGAAGCTGCACAGACGGGTCGCTCCGCCATATCCCGAACCGCCGGAAAGATAGTATATATACTGCCCCCGGAAAACCGGGTTACCTTCCATATGAAAGAACGGACAGCCCTCATCGTTGTGCCCGCACAAAGGGTCGGGACAAAGCGGCGATGCCGTTGCGTTGTCCACACAAAAGCGGAAAAAGGTACCGTTCATGTTCGCGTAAATATAGTTGTCCGTGTAATTGACGTCTGGCTCCTGTGCGGTTTCCTTTGTACAGGCTGCGCACATCAGCACTGACAGCAACACAAGCAATGCGGCAAATTTTTTCATCGTTCACTCACTCCATTTCCGCTACCTTATAGCTTCCCGTTTTCACATTGATGACAACGATTGCATTCTCACCCCGTTCGACTGTCTGACCATCCTCTGATTGCCGATAGCTGATCAGCGTCGTGCAGTAATATTCTCCGTTTCCGGAGCTCCACAGCATACTGTTTGTGATTCCGAAGAGGTACCCGCTGTCGGAAATATCGCAGAGCAGACGATCGTTCTGCCCATCGAAATCACAGACATACAGCTCTGTGCCGCGAGCATCAAATATCTTTTTTCTCTCCCCGCTGTCCTCGTCAACTACGTCTCCTATCAGAAGCGGCTCTTTCTGAAATCTGTAATAAAACACCTTTCCGTCATAGACCATGGGGAACGAGGGATTGTTTCTGACAATGACGGAGGTTTCTCCACTCGTCAGATTCTTGCTGACAACATCGCAGGTATACATATTGATATAAGCGCGATCGATTACCTGAATGTTTTCTGTCATGACGCTGTAATTGCCCGAACGGGTGCGGTCGGGCAATCGGTCGCCATCCATACGGTTCTTGCCGTCTATGTCGGTCGAAAAGTAGGTTTCGGCACCACCTGCGTCCTCCCAGTACAGCCTGCCACCAACGCAGGCGTAGATATCTACGTTTTTCTGGGCGCCCGTGTTTCCGAGATCAACAGTCTTTCTGTCACGGATGCCGTAACGCATGAGGCGGAACGCGTATATCGGGGAGTCCTTGCCATCGTCCGTTAGTTCGAGAAAATAAATGTAATCCTCAAAAACAAACAGCCTTGCGATCGTTGCGGCATTGTTTTCGTACAGAATCTCAAGCTTCCCGGATTCCAGATTGAAACGGCACACCTGTCTGCAATACTTCATCGGTACACTGCCCCTGAGGTAATATATACTGCTCCCGACAATGCCGGAGCCGGTGGTATTGATGCTGAAAAACGGGCAGTCCGATGCATTGTGCGCGCATAGAGGATCGGGACAGACCGGGGCTCCCGTTGCATTCAGTACATTGATCCGATATAGTGTGGACACCGAAGTGTCCGACGTCTTCCACATCGTATAAACATAATTGTCCGTGTATGTTTTTCCGTCCGGCGCGTTATTTTTCCCACTGCAGGACAGCAGCGCGAACAGCATGGCTCCGACAATCAACATTAAAATCAAGCGTTTCATATACAACTCTCCTTTTGGTTCTGCCTTATATAACAATCCGCCCCGGTCGTCTGTTTCAAAAAAAGAAAAGAACCGCAAAATTTCATGCGGTTCTTTTCGATTTATCTTTTATCTGCTCTTTTGGATTTCAATTGTACCAAGCGGCTTGTTTTGACTATCATGAATCATGTACATGTATTCTCTTGCGATCAAAACAATCTTATCGGTGCCGGACTCGATTTTCAGCTTATAAATGACGGTGTCGGTTTCGCGTGTGTTCCAATCTTCCATGCGCACACCGGGTGAATCATAGTCAACATAAAAATCGGTCAGCGGCTCGTACTTATGGGCATCAATCTTTGTTGTCAGGTACACAATGTCTCCTTCGCGCCTTATGCTCACGGCGTTTTCCGTGAAAACATCGTTGTCGATCAGCGTGCCATCAATAGCGTACTCGCCGTCGACCTTCGGGACAGAAAATTCAAAACTGACGTTCTCCGGCGGTGCGCAGCGGACGCGCAGGCTGTCAATTTCGATCTTTACAATCTCGCCGGGCAGCTTTTTTTTGACGGTCAACACATACCACCCGTTTTCCTCACTTCCGGAACCAACCTTTACGGCGTTTCCAAGCGAATCATAGACGGTCAGCGTCGCCGATACGTACTTGGCATTCGCAATGCCCTCCGTACACAGAATAATAATCCTGTTGTTGGCATACAGCGGCAGTGCCTTGATCGTGATACCGTCATACTCTGCCCATGCGGAAACCGTATAGCCCTTTTCGGATATATCGTGCAGGGTGAGAGCCTTTTCCGCGCCGTTCCCGACAAGTGTTGCACGTTCAAATGCTTCAACATTCTGCGCTTCACACTCATAAAAGCCGCCGTCGGTGCCTATCGAAGCAGTTGTCGCGAAGACCGGATACTCGCCTTTGTCTGTCTTCAGAGTGAATACCGGCGTTCCGCTCCATTCAGCATCTCCCCACCCGCCCGACAGTGCCGGACCGGTTGTCCAGAGGCGAACGATTCCGGAGTCGCCGTCCCTGATATACAAAACGGTTTCAATCGTCATGTCACCGATATCAATCGTTTCTTCGGTCGCGAACATTCTGACATCGCTGAACATATCGACTATGCCGTAATTGGGTATATATCTGGTAAAGTATTTGTATACCGCAACGGCGCAGCTGGTCACGAGCGCGCACAGAAGCACCGCAATGAGGACAGCTGCCCAAAGCGGCAGACGACGGTGGCGGCGAGGTGAACGGCAAGCGGCGGCAGTTCCGCGGCAAACCGAGATGGCACGTCTCTCAAAATCCTTTGGGAAACGGTGCTTGCCTGTATGGCTGTTAAGCTCCGCTGCATTATCGGCTTCAAGCGCCGAAAGAACATTCTTGAGTTCATTTTTCTCCATCCGGCTCACCTCCCCCCCAAAAGTCCGGACAGCTTTTCCCTTGCCCGCATCAGTCTGACGCGAACGGTTGCTTCAGCAATACCTGTCATAGCGGCAATCGTGCCGTTGTCGTACTCATAAAGATATTTCAGAAGCAGAATATCCCTGTATATCGGGTCAAGCGTCCGGATAACCTGAAGCAGCTTCTCATAATCCTCTTTCTGCCCGAACATTTCTTCCGGGGTCGGATTATTGTCCGGAATATAATTTGCGGTTTCGTCCAGAGATGATGTGCTTCTGCGTTTGTTATAATTATATCGGTTGATTGCTGCGTTTCTGCTTATTACAACAATGAGTGACTCGGTTTTGTTTCGCGGGATTGAGGAAAACAGCGAAATGTTTTTCACTATGCCGAATACAGCGTCCATAACGGCGTCCTCTGCATCCTCTCGATTATGCAGTATTGCGTAAGCGATACCGTACATACGGCTCTTATATGTAAGATATAAATTTTCCGCAAGAGCGCGCTCTTCATCGTTTTCAATTGTCATGAATATCGGTAAAACCAACATCGGTACGAGCCTCCCTTCGTATGTATATCTGAAAACAGTACGCAATACACCATAAACATTATAGCATATTTTCTTGATTTTTTCAAGCCGGAACCGCCGACAAGACAGAATACGTGTCTTGCCGACGGCTTTTCTTTTTTCGATAATTCTTTAAAACTTTTTTCTGTTTTGGTTGTAGAAACGTCGATTTTTTCCGGTAGAAGTGAGAAGAAACCGTAAGCAACGGGTAGTACTCCGCATTTGAAACGAAAGTTCCTCCGTTGTTCCTCAAATGAGAACAACGGTGAAAAGCAATTCAAGTATTCCGAGTGCAGTACCCCCCACATTTAAGGATTTTCGTGGGTAGATAGGAGAGCAATTTTAATTTACAGAAGAATTGGGGTGCCCAAAGCCCCTGTGGATGGATATAGGTGGGGAACTGATTTCGGAATCGATTTTGTATTTGTAAAACTGCTCCCATATGCGGAGCGAAAGGAGATGATCATCATGCAGAATATAGCAGCGTAGCACCGCCGAATTCGCCCCGTGTGGCGAGGATAACATCCCAGCGGGACTTTGTCCCGCCAATAAACAAAACCGCGCACAAGCGCTTGTGTGCGAAAATCAGGAAAGGAGTATAACGCTTGAAACTACGCAACCGACAGAGAGTGCCTCAACTTCTTCTGCCCTCATATCTTTCGTCCCTTGCGACCCTTGCGTCCCTGCATGAGACTTTCAAATTGCTGCAGATTATTGCGAGTTTCGCCTTTGTATGACGCCAGCTGATTCCGGCGGCTTCATGGGCATCGGGCTAAGCCCATACCCCTATCAATTATTTACGAAAGGAGTCTTTCAGTGAAAGAAAAAAACAAAAATATCATTCTTTCCTTCCGCGTCACGCCGGAAGAAAAGACATGGATCGAGGAACAATCCTACGGTCATTACAGGCGCATCAGCGACTTTGTCCGCGACTGTATTTTCAAAAAGGAGATCGTTAACATCGACGGGGCCGATGAAATTGCGCACGAGCTTCAGCGCATCGGCAACAATCTCAATCAGCTTACCCGTGCCGTTAACGCAGGATTTGTTCGGGCAGTTGACCTCGGAGAAACCAAACAGGAGGTGCAAAAAGTATGGCAATCGTTAAATTCATTGCTTCGGGATGCCCGATGAACAACATTTTTTCCTATGTCATGAACGAAAGCAAGACCGAGGACGGCATATTGGTTTCGGGAATCCATTGCACGCCCGAGTCCGCACTTGACGAATTCCGCTTTGTAAAAAACAAATTCGGGAAAACCGACGGCAGACAATATTACCACATCGTCCAATCGTTCAGCCCCGATGACAAGCTGACTCCTGAGACCGCACACGAAATCGGTCTGCGCTTTGCCGGATACTTTTCCGGCTATCAGATCGTCGTCGCCACCCATTGCGACCGCGATCATCTGCACAATCACCTCGTCATGAACTCGGTGAATATGGAAAACGGGAAGAAGTTTCATCAGACTGCCGATGACCTTGCCCGCGTTAAGGAGTATTCCAACCGGCTCTGCCGTGAGTACGGACTGTCGGAAACCGAAGCAAAATCTTCGTTCGGTTCAATGCCGAAGTGGAAAGACCTGCTGCGACGCAAGGCATATTCCGTTGCCTGCCGCACCTCCTGCAAAGAAGATTTTATCTACGAGATGGAGATGCACGGCTACAAGGTGGACTGGCAGGAGGGACACAAGTATATTACCTTCACCACACCGGACGGTCATAAATGCCGTGACAACAAGCTCTTTGCTGAGCAGCTTCTGCGAAAAAATCTGGAGATTTATTTTCTCCTCGGCGGATGTGAGTCGGGACTTGCTGTGCAGTATCAGCAGTTTGAAAACCGCCTGCATCCGAAACACGGTTATACGGTGGGCGAAGGTTTGTTTTCGCTACTGAAAAGTCTGCTCGAAACCATGCCGTATGAAGGGCGCTTCACTCCTCCTGTCGAAGATTATCAAATCGATAAGCTGACCGTCATGGAGTTGGAAATGCTCGGCATCAAGGTTGAACCCAAAGCACTGCTTCAATATTCCGCGTACAGTACGCAGGAGGAAGATCAGAGCTTTGGGCTATTTTATTAAACAAAACTATCGCAATCCGCAGAAAGGTAACTTATGAAACAACGAAAAATCATTTACGAAAACGCACAGCTCCCGGATGACTACTCACCCGACAGATATGAATTCCGCACGCCCGCCGGAGCGGAATTTGATCCGCAATGGGCGGTCTGTCACAGAAACGGCGTTGAATTTTACCGCACGGACAGTGGTATTTCCAAAAGCCGTGTACAGGAATCATGCGGGCGGAAATACCGTGTCAACTCAATCTTCCCGCACGCTGCCGGGCGTGACCTTGACGACAATATCCGTCACCTGCTCGGGCGTGAAATTGATAATGTTTCCTGAATTCTTCGAAAACGCTGGACTTTGAACCCGATTGGGAGTATGATTGCCTTGGGAAAATACGCTTCCCAAGCACTCTCAATCGGTTTGACTGCACAAGGAGGTAAAATATTATGAAGTCAAACCAAAACGAAAAGAAAATCACGGCGCTGTACTGCCGTCTCTCTCAGGAAGATGAAAACAAAAGTGACAGCGACAGCATCATCAATCAGAAATCCATTCTGACCAAATACGCAAAGGATAACGGCTTTGAAAACATTGAAGTTTTTGTGGATGATACTGCTATACTTAGACTAAACCGAGACGCTTGATGAGAGCGCGGGTTATAGTCTAAGTATTTTTTATGCCCTGAAAACGGGTAAATTCATCAACAAACGGAGGTAGATAGCCAATGTGTAAAATAATCGTGGTCGCAAACCAAAAAGGAGGCGTAGCCAAAACATCGACCGTCCGCAATCTGTCGTATTCCCTCGCCGAACTCGGCAAGCGCGTCCTGACTGTGGACTTCGACGCACAGTTTAACCTGACGACCTGCTTCGGAATAGAGAACCCCAACGAATTGCGGCATACCATAGCAACGCTGATGACGAGTATGCTGAACGACGAGGAAATTCCGGTGAAAGAAGAATATGTAAGACGGATCGGCAAGGTTGACCTTATCCCGTCGAGCATTCAGCTTTCGGTGGTAGACGCGAATCTCCGCCTTGAAATGGGCAGCGACAGACTGCTTGCCAATCTGCTTGAAACGCTGAAACCGGATTACGACTACATCGTCGTCGATACTTGTCCTTCCCTCGGCACGCTGACAATCAACGCTCTGACAGCCGCCGACGAGGTTATCATCCCGGTCAATCCGCAGCTTTTAGCGGTCATGGGGTTGCAGGAGCTTACACAGACCATTCTCAAAATCCGGCGCAGGCTGAACCCGAAAATCAAATTCGGCGGGATTTTGCTGACGATGTGCGACAAACGAACCAATCTGTATAAGGAGATCAGCGCACAGGTGGACGCCGCCTACCGCAGCGGTATGCGTATTTTCGACAGTCAAATCCCAACGACAGTCAAGGTCGGTGAAGCCAACTGCAACGGCATGGCAGTTGCCGAGTATGACAAAAAGTGCCTTGCGGGACAGGCATATATGGAGTTAGCAAAGGAGGTGCTTGCGGATGCCTAAACTGAACCCTAAAATCAAAACGCTCGACGATTTACTTCGTGTAAACGCGGAAATCGAAAGTCAACCGCTCCCCGAACCGGAGAAAACCGAACCCGTTCCGCTCCCTGCCGACGACAGGAATACAATCGTATATCTGCCGCCCGACAGTATCCGCGCGTTCAAAAACCACCCGTTTCGCCTTTATGAAGGAGAACGCTTGGACGACCTTGTGGCAAGCGTGAAAGCAAACGGGATTCTTACGCCGGTTATCATCCGCAAGACCAAACCGGACGAGAACGGCTGCGAATACGAAATGCTCGCCGGACATAACCGCCGGCACGCCGCGCAGCTTGCGGGACTTGAAACCATGCCCTGTATCGTCAAGGTCGATCTGTCCGACGAGGACGCATGGATTTATGTGGTCGAAACCAATGTGCTGCAGCGTTCCTTTACGGATATGCTGCCGTCTGAGAAGGCCGCCGTACTCGCTCTGCGGTACTCAAAAATGTTCTCGCAGGGCAAGAGAAACGATATTATTGAGGAACTGAAAAAGCTCGAAAACCCCGATTATAACAAGGAAAGTCAAACTTGTGGACATGATGTCCACAAGTTAAAAAATCGAGATAAAATCGGTACGGAATATGGTCTTGAAGGACGAACGGTTGCCCGGTATGTTCGTGTTTTCTCCGTAATAAAGACATTGAAAGAACGGTTGGATTCTGGAGAATTAACGCTTACTGTTTCTGTTGAATTGTCCTATCTATCCCCTGCCGAACAGCAGATAATCGAGGACGTTCTTGCAGATAACGAGTATAAGGTGGACATGAAAAAGGCCGAACTGCTCCGCAGCTACGCCGGACGGCTGACGCCGGAACTCACCGAGGAAATCCTTTCGGGTGAAAAAATGAAGAAGCCGAAATCAGATAAGCCGCAGCCGTTCAAGCTGAAAGCGTCCATCTAAAGTCGTGAACTCTTCTAATACTGTGTCCCTTTGTTCGGAATAGCAAGGGCGGCTGCCTGTCATATTGTGGTGTTACTTTATCGCACATGAGCATTAGCGCCGGGGTTGTCCGAGCCATAGCCCTCCAGCAGATTGACCACGCCCCACACGCCAAGGCCAGCGCCGAGGGCAATCACAAGGGTCTGCAAAGTGGTGATGGCAGAAGCGAAAAACTGCATATAGCCTCCTATTCTCCGGGGACAAAGCCCCGGCCATGAAAAAAGCCGCCCTTGCGGGCGGCAGCCTGTTACTTCGGGACAAAATGTCCCAAAGCTCTATACAAAAGCGTCCGGGTCGTCGAGGTCGTCATAGTTGAGGATGTCCTCGTCCTCGTCTGTGAGCGCCTCGTCCGGCACGGACACTTCGTACACCTCACATTCCTCGTTCATGCCCGGTCGCCTGCGGCGGTCAATGAGCCTGTCGAGGTCAAAGGCGTTTTTCACTTTATCGGCCTCCGCCGTAAAGCGATAATTGGGGTGCTGTTTCAAATCGTATTTCTTGGAATAGAACGGCGGCAGTCCCCGGAGCTGCAAAATGCACCGATCTCCGGGCATGGTGGCAAGTTCGCTGGGGGTCATCAGCTCCCGCCCCAGCCGTTGGGTGTTCTGACTGTAACTTTCGGACTGGCCCCGTGAGCGCCCCTCGGTCTGCATGGAGATCGTAGCCTTGCCCAGCCAGTTCTCGGAAATTTCCTTGATGGTGCTGGCCTCACGGCCGCCGAGGAACAGAACGCTATCCATGTTGCCGAGAATGGTTTCCGCGTTCTTATCGTAGATGGCCCTGCATTGGGCAAGCTGCTGATACAGCAGGCACAGACTGATCTCACGGGAGCGGATGACCGCCACCAGCTTTTCCAAGTTTGGCACCTGCCCGGTGTTGGCCGCTTCGTCCCACAGCACCCGCACATGATGGGGCAGCCTGCCGCCGTGAACATTGTCCGCCCGTTCACACAGGAGATTGAACATCTGCGAAAAGGCCAGCGCCACAAGGAAATTGTAGGTGCTGTCCGTGTCGCTGATGCAGAAAAAAGTAGCCGTCCGGCGATCTCCCATGCGGTCAAGCTCCAGCTCGTCATAGGACATGATCTCCCGAAGCTGGGGAATGTCAAAGGGGGCCAGACGTGCGC
>ERZ827440.1414-NODE-1414-length-26392-cov-3.714622_pt1 | contig 26392 bp, 27 predicted proteins | sample MGYA00519774_ERZ827440 | MGnify/ENA primary metagenome ERZ827440 (study PRJEB31778, sample SAMEA3449302) | human gut metagenome | biome: human gut; feature: human-associated habitat; material: faeces | place: United Kingdom | collected 2010/2012 ... | reverse complement strand
ATACTCCTCGGGGGTTATAACCTTATTTATATTTTCGACATTTATATACTTTGCCAAATCCTTGGCATAGCTGATTTCATTGTATTTTTCATTTGCAAAGCCCACGGTGAATGTTTTATCGACATTTGCACGGCACGCAACATAGCTTGAATCAACACCGCTTGACAAAAACGAACCGACTTCAACATCGCTGATTTTGTGGGCTTCAACCGACTCATCAAAGGTCTTACTTATTTCATCAACCCAGTAATCCATATCGTGACCTTTTTCCTCGTCAAACTTCACCTGCCAATAGCGTTTTATTTCCATATTGCCGTCCTTAAGCTTGAAATAATGCGCCGGACGAAGCCTGAAAACGCCCTTAAAGAAGGTTTCGTCAAGTCCCGAATACTGGAACGAAAGATAGCTCTCAAGCGCGTCCTCGTTAAGCTCACGCTTAAAATACGGATGTGGAATAAATGACTTTATCTCCGAGCCGAACAGAAAATGCCCGTCCTGCTTTGCGTAATAAAGAGGCTTAATGCCGAAATAATCACGGGCACCGAAAAGCTCTTTATTGTTTTTATCCCAGATGACGAACGCAAACATACCCCGAAGCTTATTGGGCAGTTCTTCACCGAACTCCTCATATCCGTGAATGATTGTTTCACTGTCTGTTTCGGTCCTGAAAGTATGCCCCTTTTTTATAAGCTCCTCTCGTAGCTGACGGTAATTATAAATCTCACCGTTAAACACCATTACAAGGGATGAATCCTCATTGAAAATCGGCTGACTGCCGTTTTTGAGGTCAATAATGCTCAGACGGCGAAACCCGAGAGCAATGTCGTCATCAACATACATACCGTCAGAATCGGGCCCTCTGTGTTTAATTCTATCCATCATAAGCTCCAACACATTTTTTGTATTGTCGCAATCATTCAAAAATCCTACAAATCCGCACATATTTAATTTTTGTCCTTTCGATGAGCAAAACCGTTTTGTATATTATTTCACAAAGTAAATTATAAATACTTTGACTATTGTTGTTTTTTAAGATATTTCATGACCGGTGCGGTTATTGCCGCCGTAAGTATAGCCGCAACTATTGCCTCGGGCACACCGTTTACGCCCACAACTCCCATAATAACCTTAAACAGCGCCGAAAAGCCCATGCCCTTTGCAGCCGCATAGCTTTCACCGTAAAGAAAATATATTCCGCCCATTACAAAGATTGTATTTACCATTGAGCCGATAAATCCCGTAATTGCAAGAGAAACACCTTTATTGAGCTTTGTTTTCATAAGCGCTCTGAAAAGAAGAGCGGCAATAACACCGATAAGTATTCTCGGAACAAAGCAAATAAGAATACTCTTAAACGATCCCGAAAATCTCGGATCAAGCGAATAAAAAGGAGTAAAACAAAAGGATGTTATGTTAGGTCTTATAGTGTTGTTAATTAAGCTTGTAAGCCCGAAAACAAACCCTAAAATTCCGCCTTCCACAGGCCCCAGAAGAATAGCACCGATAATTACGGGAATATGAATAATCGTTGCGTTCATAAAACCGAGTGGAATATACCCCACAGTAAATGCCATTACAGCTATAATAGCCGAAAATACGGCAAGAATTACCAGTCTTTTTGTTTTGCTTTCAATCAATTTGTTTGTCATATGTACATCTCCTTACAATTCATCAACATTTATAACCGTACTGCACTGCTCGTTTTGTGCCTTAACAGTTGATGAAATCCTTTCCCTTATTTCATTAATTTCTTCTTCCGAATATCCGGAAGGAACAACAATATCAAAAATCAGATTTATGTTATCCTGCCCGTCGGTAATCCTGAAGTCATGCATTGTTATATCGGGATTAATTTCCCCGATAATCTTAACTACCATTCCCTTGAGCTGATTTGTTTTGGGACAATTCACCGCAATCGGGTCCATATGGAGTACCATTATTATTCCCAATTCGTCACAAATTTTTCTTTCAAGGCTGTCAATTATCTCGTGAATACGGGTAATATTCTCATCGTCGGGAACCTCCGCATGAGCCGATGCGATAATCCGCCCCGGACCGTAGTCATGCACAATAAGGTCGTGAACCCCGATAATACCCTCGCCCGACATAATAATATCACGGATTTTTTTGACAGTTTCCGCACTCGGCGGCTGCCCCAAAAGCTTTGCGATTGTGTCCTTTGCGATGTCAAAGCCGCTTTTCAGTATCAAAACCGATACAACAACACCGAGCACGCCGTCCATGGGAAACCTTTTCAAAAATATTCCCAGAACAGTCGCCGCAACAACGGCACCGGTTGCAAAAACATCGTTTAAGCTGTCGCTTGCCGCCGCCTTCAGCATAACCGAATCTATTCTTTTGCCCATGTATTTGTTGTACGAATACATCCACAGCTTTACAAAACACGAAAGCACAAGCAAAATTATAATATAAGGGTTAAATATAACCTTTTGCGGCTCAATCACCTTTTTTACCGAACCGATAAAGGTTTCAACACCCATATATATGATGATAAAGGATACAATAAGAGCGGAAATATACTCAAACCTTCCGTGGCCGAACGGATGATCGCTATCCGGGCGTTTTGCGCTGAGCTTTGCTCCTATTACAGTAACCAAAGACGAACCCATATCCGACAGATTGTTCAGCCCGTCGGATATAATTGCGATACTGTTCATGGCAAAACCGGAAATAAGCTTAACAACAACAAGCAAAAGATTGCAAATTATCCCCAAAACACCGGCAAGTATTCCGTATTTCTGCCTTACATCCTTATTATCTGTATTATCGTAATCAGCAATGAACTTTTTAATAAGAATTTTTATCATAAAAAACCACCGATTTTATATAATACAATTAATTATACAACACTTTTTTAAAATTGTAAACTGTTTTTTCATAAAAAGGTTGATTATTTTCGGTTTTTGTTATAAAATATATATACACTCGGTACATTTCTTTACTTAAGGAAAGGACAAGCATTTACTATGGCAGGCTTTTTTGGATTTTTCAATTACGAAAAACCGGGCAAGGGAGTTCCGGAAAACGCTCCCCAAAGAAAAGGCATATTTTTATGTCTTGAGCTTATTTTCAGAAAGTTCGGGAAATTAATTATTCTCAATGCGGCATTTGTTGTTAGCTGTATTCCGATAATCACAATAGGGGTTTCGTCTGCGGCTCTTGTCCAAGTTTTTAACGATTATCTTGACGGGGAGCAGTCACTTGATATTTCAAGCTATTTTTCCGCTTTCAAAAAGCATTTTAAGCAAGGCATTGCAATAGGGATTGTAAATATTCTGTTTGCATTCGGATTTATTTATAATCTTCTCTATTTCGGCTTTACCGACGGGCTTTTATCGTCATATATGACATGGCTTTTCGGTGCGCTTATTGCTATTTTGTATATGGTTCAGATATTTGTTTATAACCTGATGGCACGAAACCGTGCTTCTGTTTTGGAGCTTTATACAAACGCATTCATCATTACGCTTGCAAAGCTTCCGATGAATGTACTTGCGCTGGGCGCAACGCTCATTTATCCGCTTATTATTCTGATGATATATTTCAGCTCGTTTATACCCCAAGCGATAAGTATGCCCATTGCAAGCACTCTTACGCTTTTTACAGTATTCTCGATAACATTTTTTTCGGCAAGCTTTTACGCAAGATATGTTATTAAAAGCATTAAAGGGAGGTAAAAATAATGAAAAAAATACTTTCAATGATTTTGGTTATGCTCATTTTTCCGAGCTGTGTTTTTGCAAGCGAAAGCGTGGATGTTTCACTTAACACAAGCGAAAGCTTTAAGGTAACCGTAAATTGTGACGAAACGGTTTCCGCAATGGCGTTTGTTTATACATACAAAAAATCGGCAGCCGGTATAAACACATTGTACAGCGTCAAAAAATATGATGTTCCCTTCGGCGCATCGGCTTCTTTTGATGTAAATCCCCCGGAGGAAGGCTATATCGAAAAGCTTGCTGTTTTTGACCGTATAACTCTTCGCCCCCTGTGCAAATCTTATGCATATCCGTACATAATAAATATTTCCACGGAGCCTCTCGGGTTTAAGCTCAAAAGCGTGGGCACGGTTGAAAAGGACGGAAACAGCTATTTGATGAACGAATATGACTTGACCGAATTTCAATATTCAGAAGACGATTATTCCGCAGTATCACTTATGGCAAAGCAATAATTAAAATGGGTTGTAACCGATTGCTACAACCCATTTTTTTAATCTATAATATTCCCTTCAAACGCCAAATCAAAAATTCTGTCGCAAAGATTGAACGCAGCACCTCTCATGGCGTCCTCATCGCTGATTGAAACCTCGCAAATATTAAGCTCTTCCAAAAGCGCAGGATACGCACGGCGTTTGAGCTCAGGCACCGCAAACTTTATCACATGGCAGAGAAGCTTTTCGCCCCCGGTATTTATTGCAATAACAGACGGCTTGCAGAGATTTACAAGATTCGCAAGCCCGATTCCGAGATACTGCGAACATTCTCTCACCGCACGGATTGCGATCTGATCACCGTTTTCAAGCTTTTGAACCAATTCCTTGGAGGAAACCGTCCCGCACCCGCTGTAATCGGCGTAAAGCTGCAAAATCCTCGGCACAGAGCACATTGCCTCAAGGCACCCTCTGTTACCGCAAAAACAAGGCTCGCCGTCCTTTTCGACGGTTGTATGCCCTATTTCACCTATCATTGCACGGTTCATTTCACCTTTATAGAACTGGCACGCTCCTATACCGTTTTCAAGGTCAACCATAAGCATATTATCCTTGCGATTTTGCTTTTCGGAATGAAAATACCATGCCGCCTTAACATCCGTAACATTATCTATAAATACAGGTATTCCCGTTTCGCTTTCAAGCTCATCTTTAAGATTGAATTCCGTCCACTTGAGGCTGGACGATAATACAAATCTGCTTCCGTCCAAAACCAAGCCCGAAATTGCAATTTCTATCCCGAGAATTTGTTTTTTATCATATTTTTCAACAAGAAACGATATGCCCTCGTGAACAGTATCAATAAAATCCCGGGGCTTTAAGCTGTCGGTATCCGCAAGAATGTTTGCAATCACTCTTCCTTCAAGATCGGTATATGCGATATTAACGCTTTTCATGTTAAGAAATACGCATATAAGCCCGTATGTATCCGCCTTGAAACGAAGAAGGGTTCCTTTTCTTCCCACTCTTGCAACGGTCTCGGTTCCGTTTTCGGCAATCAAGCCCTTATCAAGCAAATATGTTGTTATGTTTGTAAGGGATGCGACCGAAAGCCCTGTTTGATGAGCAACGGCAGGTCTTGCAACATCAGGATTTCTCCTGATATAATTCAGCACTTTAAGCCTATTGACCTTTTGAATAAGCTGTGCATTTCCGACTAAACGGTTCATTTAATAACCTCTTCTCAGTAATTTTACATACTTATTATAACATTTTACAATAATGTTGTCAATATCTTGACAAATACATATTTATATGATACAATTAATTCAAACAGTAAATGAATTTTATTATCTAAAACTATATTAAATAAAGGGAGGATTTTTCATGGGAAAATCAACTGATTTCAGGTATAACACAGGTGAAACAAGGGTTCCTTGGGCAGCGGTAGGTGAAAACTACAATGTAGCTGACCTTATGGAAATCATTCGCTTTCTGATGCAGGGAAATGGCGAAGAATATGAGCAGGCATGCAATGCTGTTTATGAACAGGTTAAAAAGCTTGACGCTATTTCAACTCCGCCGGGAAAGCTTTCCACCGGAACTCAGGTTGAAGCGGCAGAGCAAGCCTGCAACGAGTATCTCGGTACAAACAGCAGTACATTTGTAACAAATGCAACATCCGGATTTGAGATTGCATATAAATACGCAGGTCTTAAGGAAGGCGATGAGGTAATTGTTCCTGCAATTACATTCGTTGCAACAATGGCATATCCTCTTGCCGTAGGCGCAAAGCTTGTATTTGCGGATGTTGACCCTCGCACAATAAATATGGACCCTAAAGATGTTGCCCGCAAGATTACACCGAAAACAAAGATGATTGTACCTGTTCACATCGGCGGTTATCCGGTAGATCTTGACCCGATTATGGAGCTTGCAAAAAAGCATAATATACTGGTTTTGGAAGATGCCGCACACGCTTTCGGAGCAATGTACAAAGGCAAACGCATAGGAACAATAGGAGATTTTGCGGCATTCAGCTTCCATGAAGTTAAAAATATTACTTCCTTCGGCGAAGGCGGCATTGCAACAACAAACATTCCGGGATTCGGCGACGAAATGAAGCGTGCGAGATTTTTGGGACTTGATTTCACGGCTCCCATAAAGAACTGGCTTTATAACATCACGCCTATTCCTGGAAAGGAAAAGCCCTTCGTTGCGCTCAATTATTCTCCGACGGAAATTCAAGGCCTGGGACTTAAGCTTCAGGTTGCAAGAAATGAACAAATCATCGCAAAGCGCCGCAGTGCAGCAGAATATCTCAACAGCCGTTTTGAGGGTAACGATGCTATAATTCCTCAAAAGCTTGGCGATGATGATATTAAGCCTACATTCCATATGTACTTACTCCAGATTGACCCCGAAAAGGCAGGCGGAGATATACAGGTATTGAAGAAAAAGCTTGAAGAAAAGGGCGTTACCAACATTCCTCATTTCGGCCCTTTGTATCGTTTCAAGGTTGTGTCCGACATGGGCTATGACTCTGACGAGATTGCAAAAACCTGCCCCGTATGCGAAGAGGTGTTCTATCATCGTTTTACACACCTGCCTCTCTACGGTCTGGAGGACAGTCAGCTTGAATATATGGCTGATGCAATTTTGGAATCCATTGCCGAAATGCAACAAGGAAAATAATAAATTTGGAGTGATTTAAAATGAATGTGCTTGCAATAGGATGTCATCCTGACGATATGGAAATAAATTGTGCGGGAACACTTGCAAAATGCGTTGCAAGGGGAGATAAAGTAACCGTATGCCATGTGGCTAACGGAAATCTCGGTCATGAAATTATCGAGCCCGACGAGCTTCGTAATATGCGAATACAGGAAGCAAAAAATGCCGGCTCTCTTGCAGGAATTGAGGTGGTAACCTGCGATGTGGGCGATCTCATGGTTTATGAAGGAAGCAAGGCTCAAAGAGATTTGGTTGTTGATGTAATCCGCACTGCTCAGCCCGATTTCATCATTACTCATGCGCCGAATGATTATATGCCCGATCACCTTGCGGTAAGCCGCCTGGTGTTCGATGCGACTTTCGCCGCAAGCGTACCGCATTATAAAACCGCATCCCCGGGAAAATCGGAGGTTACTCCGCTTTACTATATGGATAACCTTGCAGGGGTAAACTTTATCCCCACGGAATATGTGGATATTTCGGAGCAGATTGACAAAAAGCTCGAAATGCTCGAATGTCATGTAAGTCAGCTTAAGTGGATGAGGGATCACGACAATATTGATTTTGCCGAGTTCGTAAAGACCTGCGCAAGATACAGAGGTCTTCAATGCGGAGTTCAATATGCTGAAGGGTTTACTCAGTGCCTTGCATGGCCGAAGATTTTGCCAAAGAGGTTGCTGCCATGAAAAAAGTAGCTTGTGTAGGCATTCTCGTGGCGGATATTATTACAGAGCCGGTTAACAGCTATCCCGACAAAGGTGTTTTGCTCCCGGTAAACTCAATTACGCTTCATAACGGCGGCAATGCCATGACAGCGGCAATCAACATCAAAAAGCTTGGTGTTGAAACCGAAATTGTCGGCAAGGTCGGCACTGATATATTCGGGCGTTTCCTAAAGGAACGCTTGGAGGAATCGGGAGTCGGGGTATCGGGCTTGTGCACCGACAGCGAAACCCAAACATCAACATCGGTTCTTATGATAAGCGACGACGGAGAGCGTTCGTTTTTCCACTGTGTAGGAGCAAACGGTACATTCTCGGAAAAGGATATTGATTTTTCGATTATCGAGGACTGCGATATTGTTTTTGTGACCGGTTCATTTCTGTTGCACACCTTTGACGGAAAAGAAACAGCAGAGTTTTTGAAAAAATGTAAAAAGCTCGGCAAAACAACATTTGTTGATGTGTGCTGGGATGATTCGGGAAGATGGGGAGAGCTTTTGGATATGTCAATGCCGTATATCGACTTTTTCATGCCAAGTATTGACGAGGCAGTCAATATTGCAAAAGCCGAATCCCCCGAAGAAGCAGCTGATATATTTATTAAAAAGGGAGTTTCAAACGCAGTTATAAAGCTGGGCTCCAAGGGTTGCTTTTTGAAGACAGCCTCCATGGAAAAAGGAATACATTTCCCCTCGAAAAAGCTCAAGGCTGTTGACACAACCGGAGCAGGCGACAGCTTTTGTTCCGGATTTATCGCAGCGTATGCTCACGGTGAGGACATTAAAACCTGCGCCCTGATAGCGAACGAAACGGGAGGAAGGTCTGTTCTTTATAAAGGAGCAACATCGTGGACAGCAGATTATACCGAGCTGAAAGAAACCGTAAAGGAGTATAATAAATGTTAGTTACACTTGAAGAAATACTTAAAGATGCCGAAGAAAAAAAGTATGCGGTGGGGCATTTTAATTTGCTGAACCTCGAGATGGCACGCGGCATAGCAGAAGCCGCCGAAGAAGAAAAAAGCCCGCTTATTCTCGGTGTTGCGGAGGTTCATCTTCCGTTGATTCCGTTTGAATATGCCGCAGAGATTATGAGACACATTGCAAGAAAACTGACCGTTCCCGTTTGTCTGCATTTTGACCACGGAACAAATTACGGAAAAATCATGGACGCTATAAGAAACGGCTTTTCGTCTGTTATGTACGACGGAAGTGCCCTTCCTTACGAAGAAAATATAGCAAACACTAAAGAAATAAGCAAGGTTGCGCATTCCTTGGGAGTAAGCGTTGAGGCTGAGCTTGGGCACGTCGGTGCGGGCAATAACGAAAACGATTTTAATTGCTCGGATTACTACACAAAAACCGAGCAGGTCAATGACTTTATCGAAAGGGCTGATGTTGATGCCCTTGCCGTAGCAATCGGTACGGCTCACGGAAAATACATAAAAAAACCCGTGCTTGATATAAACCGTCTGTCCGAAATATACTCGGTTGCCGAAAAGCCCCTTGTGCTTCACGGAGGAAGCGGTCTTACGGACGATGATTTCAAAAATACGATTAAGCACGGAATAAGAAAAGTTAATATTTGCACCGAAATGTGCGTAGCTGCAAGAGAAGCGTACATCGGCAGCGAAAACCACGAAATTTTATTTGATGATGCCAAAAATGCCGTTAAGGAAGTAGTAAAAACAAAAATGCGTCTTTTCGGCAGCAATAATAAAGCATAAGAAAGGAAGTTTTTGATTATGGATTTTTTATCTACAGTTGAAGGAAGCCTTTTGGAAGGATTTTACCCGAAGGGCTGGGACATGAAAAAAATTGACGAGTGCTGCGAAAAAGGAGTATCTCGCGAAGCCTTCTGGCATAAGGATTTCACGCCTGTTGAATGTGATAACATCAATGATTTTGACACATACATGGGGCATGAAATAGCCTTGCAGATTAAGCTTGCAAAGGACGAGGGCAAAAAGCTTGCCATAATTCTTCCCGTAGGTCCTATGGGAATGTATAAGTGGGCAGTATATTTTCTTAAATCCTGGAATGTTGACTGCTCTCATGTGTACACATTTAATATGGACGAATGGGCTGACGGAGAAGGAAACACCCTTTCATCGGACAATCCGGCATCCTTTGAGTATAGCATGAAGGAAGCATTCTTTGATAAGCTGGGAAGCCTTACAATTCCTCCGCAGCAAAGAAATTTTGCAACAAAGGAAAATCTTCCCACATATCCCGAAAAGATCGCAAAGCTTAAAGCGGAAGGTGCAAAGCTTGTACTTGTATTCGGTATAGGCAGAATGTGCCACATTGCTTTCTGGGAGCCTCACTTTGCGGAAGATTACGCTTCCGAGGCCGAGTGGAAAAGTGCAAACTTCCGTCTTGGAGCGAAGCTTCATCCTCTTACAATAGAGCAGAATGCAATAACAAGCTTCAAAAGCCGTACAACGCTTGTTCCTTGCAGAGCAAACACTATCGGACCAGGACTTTTCTTGCAGGCTGACTACATAATCGGCGGTGCGGACGGAGCACTCGGACGCGGAATGGGATGGCAGGGAATGAGCTTCCTTACAACCCTTCATTACGGCCCCGATATGCATATTACATCAACCTATATGCCGACGCTTCCCGGTAAGCTGTTCTATCTTAAGGAGCTTGCAGGTCCTCTCACGGCAGAGTGCAATTAAAGGATGTGTTATCGGTGGATAAAATTTCACTCCTCGGAAAAACAATATATCCTTCTAAATCGCCTGTTTTATTAAAGTACAGTCCCTCTGAAAACTGGAGGGATTACTGGATGCCCATGGGCGGAGAATGGGAATATCGTGACGGATGGCTCATAGGTGCCGAGCGTGGCAACAAGGGCGGGATTCTATTCAGCAAAGAAAGCTATCCCGGAAATGTGATGCTCAGCTTCACAGCCGCAACGGTTCTTCCGGCAACAAGGGATGTCAATGCGGTTTATTGCGCACATTGGGACAGGGAAACCGATTATCTCGGAGAATCCTATGTATGCGGTCTTAACGGCTGGTATGACGGAAAAAGCGGTATCGAACGCAACATGGCTACAGGGCTTTATGCTACCACTTCCCTTTATCACTACGAGCCGGGAAGCGAGGTTTCAATAACCTGCGGCGCAATTGACGGGCATAATTTTCTTTTGGCAGACGGCAAAATGATATGTGAGCTCATTGACCCGTCCCCTATAAAGGGCGGTCATGTCGGCTTTTCTCCCTACACAACAAAGCTTAAAATTAAAGATATTGAGGTGCGGGAAATCTGCTACGAAAGCATTGTACAGGAATATGAGCCTGAATTTTAAGGGAGCGTTTGATATGTATTCGATTAAAAAAATCGCCGATAGGATAACTTCTTTTGACGATGCGGCGTGGAACGATGCGGAAATTGCGGAAATCACGCATGAAAACTGGATAAAGTGTTCCGAAAAAATAAGCACAATCGGGCGTTTGCTTTACTCGGATTACGGTATTCACATTAAAATGGAAACTGATGAAAAGCCGCTTCTTGCAAGACAAACCGTACAAAACAGCGATGTTTATCGCGACAGCTGCATGGAGCTTTTCATTCGTCCCAACGAAAACGATAAGAGATACCTTAATTTTGAGTTCAACCCCTTCGGAACGATGTACCTTGCAATAAGAACATCAAGCTATGACGGCGAGTTTCCGAAAAATGACAGAGAATATTTTGAAGTAAAATCCTATGTTAATGAAGAAAAATGGGTATTGCAATTTACAATTCCCTTTGAATTTATTGACGAGGCTTTCGGAACGCATACCGACACGATGTATGCAAATCTTTTCAAATGCGGAGATGAAACGCCCCACGAGCACTACATTTCGTACTCCCCCGTAAAAAGCGAGGTTATGGATTTTCACCAATCCGAATTTTTCGCAAAGTTCATATTGGAATAAAAGTAAGGCATTGTGAAATTTTTTCACAATGCCTTAATTATTATTCTTCTTCTTTTTTCAAAGCTTCTTTTCTCGAAAGGCTGAACTTTCCGGTTTTAGCATCAATGTTTTTGAGCTTTACAACAATTTCATCACCCTCGTGAACTACATCCTCAACCTTTCCGACTCTCTTTGTGTCAAGCTCGGAAATATGGCAAAGGCCTTCTTTTCCGGGAAGAAATTCAACGAACGCACCAAATTCCTTTACGGAAACAACGCGGCCTGTATAAATCTCGCCAACCTCCGGCTCACGAACAATATCGTTTATCATTTCAAGAGCCTTATTGCCGGACGCCTGGTCAACAGCGGCAACATAAACCGTACCGTCTTCCTCAATATCTATCTTAGCACCGCTCTCAGCAACAATACCCTGAATAACCTTTCCTCCGGGGCCGATAAGCTCACGAATCTTTTCGGGATTGATTGTGATTGTGGTAATCTTAGGAGCATAAGGCGAAAGCTCTTCTCTTACGCTCGGGATAGCCTTAAGCATAACCTCGTCCAAAATGTATTCACGGGCAGCCTTTGTCTTAGCAAAAGCTTCCTTAATGATGTCATAGGTAAGACCGTGGATTTTTATATCCATCTGAATTGCGGTGATACCGCTTTTGGTACCTGCAACCTTAAAGTCCATATCTCCGTAGAAATCTTCAAGTCCCTGAATATCAATCATTGTAAGATGCCTGTCACCGTCGGTAACAAGTCCTACGGAAATACCCGCAACGGGTGCCTTAATCGGAACACCGGCATCCATAAGCGCAAGGGTTGAACCGCAAACGCTTCCCTGGGATGTTGAACCGTTAGAGCTGAGCACCTCAGACACAAGTCTTATAGCATAAGGAAATTCTGAAACCGGCGGAATAACAGGCTCAAGAGCACGCTCAGCCAAAGCACCGTGACCGATTTCTCTTCTTCCCGGGCCTCTTGAAGGCTTTGTTTCGCCAACTGAGTAGGACGGGAAATTATAGTGATGAATATATCTCTTTTCCTCCTCCTCGTCAAGACCGTCAAGCTTCTGAGCCTCGCTCATAGGCCCGAGTGTAACTGTTGTAAGAACCTGAGTCTGACCTCTCTGGAAAAGACCGGAGCCGTGAGTTCTAGGCAAAATAGAAACATCTGCCGAAAGGGGACGAATCTGATCTATCGCACGGCCGTCAACACGCTTATGCTCATCAATAAGCCAATGACGCACGATCTCCTTCTGTATTTTTTCAAAAACTTCACGAAGCTCAGCCTCGGTAAGCTCGGGATACTTCTCCGCAAAATGCTCAAGAGTATCTGCAATAACAACTGCAAGGTTGTTATCCCTTACCGTCTTATCGTCTGTATCAAGAGCCTTTTCGATAGCTTCCTTTGCGTAAGCCTTTGTATCCTCATAAAGCTCGCTATCAACTGTATGGGGTTCATATTCAAACTTGGGCTTGCCGATTTCGGCAACGATTGTTTCTATAAATTCGCAAATCTTTATGATTTCCTTGTGCGCCGTAACGATTGCATTGTACATATCGTCCTCGGAAACTTCCTTTGCGCCTGCCTCAATCATAACCACCTTTTCCTTGGTGCCCGCAACTGTGAGCTGAAGTGTGCTCTTTTCACGCTGCTCAACGGTAGGATTGATAACGATTTCGCCGTCAACCATACCGACAAAAACACCGCCGATAGGGCCGTCAAAGGGAATATCCGAAATGGAAATAGCGATTGACGAGCCAATCATTGCCGCAATTTCGGGAGAATTGTCCTGTTCAACCGACATAACGGTGGAAACAACGGAAACATCGTTTCTCATATCCTTCGGGAAAAGCGGACGGATAGGTCTGTCAATAACACGGGATGTAAGTATAGCCTTGTCCGTAGGCTTGCCCTCACGCTTTGTAAAGCTGCCGGGGATTTTACCTACCGAATAAAGCTTTTCTTCATAGTCAACGCTGAGAGGGAAAAAGTCAACACCCTCTCTGGGTGATTTTGCTGCTGTTGCCGTTGAAAGCACTACGGTATCGCCGTATCTTATAAGGGCGGAACCGTTTGCCAGCTGTGCCAGCTTGCCCGTTTCGACAACAAGCGGTCTGCCGGCTAAATTATACTCGAATTTTCTTTCCACAAAAATACCTCCAATAATACTTGGAAAAAATGCGGCATTCAGCACTTAGATAAACCCCCGACCGCCTTCGGAAGCTTGTCTAACTGCTAAATTCCTACATCATTTCCAAAGATTTTTAATATGCAATAAGGACAAGGCGGTATGAAACCGCCTTGCCTGATTGTGCAACTATTTTCTCAAATTGAGCTTTGCGATAAGAGCACGATATCTCTCGATATCCTTCTTCTGAAGGTAGTTGAGAAGACCTCTTCTCTGACCAACCATCTTCAAAAGACCTCTTCTTGAATGATGATCCTTCTTGTGCTCCTTAAGATGTTCGTTGAGGTGGTTAATTCTCTCTGTGAGAATAGCAACCTGAACCTCAGGAGAACCGGTATCACCCTCATGAGTCTTAAACTCATCAATGATTGAAGTTTTAACTTCCTTTAACATAGCATTCACCTCCGATTATTTTGTCACCAAAATGCCGGGAAAAAGGCGGGAGAAACCCCGATAAACGGGCTTTTGTCCTGTTTCTCAGCAAACGGTCATTGAAGATTATATCACAATTTTTTCGATTTGTAAATACCTTTTTTGAATTTTTTTATGAAATTCATAAACCTAAAACCGCAAATCACCGCACAAAAAACAGTCTCCGGCTTTTTCGGTTGCGCATTGACAGCAGTCTCGCTTTATGATATAATTAGCTTGGAAAAGGTGTTGTTTGTCTTAAAATTCCGCAAAAGTTTTTTAAATGTCATAAAATCGCTTAAAATTATGAGGAAAATCCCGTTTTTTGATTTTCCTGAATTAATATTATGAAAAAAGAGAGGATTGCAAAATGGTTTACAAAAAATTCGGAAACAAAATAGTGGTAAGAATAGACAGAGGCGAAGAAATTCTCGAAAAAATAAAGGAGCTTGCTCTCAAGGAGAACATCAAGCTTGCAAGCATATCTGCAATCGGCGCTATAGACGAGCTTGTTGTGGGCGTTTATGATGTAGCCAAAAAAGAATACTATTCAAACGAATTTAAAGGAGATCTTGAAATAGTATCGCTGCTAGGCACAATCAACACCATGAACGGCGATTTTTACACGCATATTCACTTAAGTGCCGGAAATGAAAAGGGCGAGGTTTTCGGAGGTCACTTAAATAAAGCCGTTGTAAGCGGAACCTGCGAAATGGTGGTAAGCTTGATTGACGGAACCGTCGACAGGTTTTATGACGACGAAACAGGACTTAATATATTCAAAATTGATTAATAAAAAACAATATCAAAAAGGGAATGTTGCAAATATTCGCAACATTCCCTTTTATGTAGCCTTAGTTTTGAGCAGTCTCGGGATTATCCTCGGTATTTTGCTGATAGAAAGGGCTTTCGCCTTCCTTTTGTTCATCGGGAACAACCGCATCCTCGACGGGCTTTTCTTCGTTGGGCGATGAATCATTCTGCTCCTCGCCCCGGGTTTCATCGGGATTTGTCGGCTGTACATCGGAACCCTCGGCAGGAATGTTGTTCTTTTCCGCCTCAAGCTTTTCTTTTTCGGCTTTTTCTGCCGCTTCTTTCTCAGCCCTTGCCTTTTCTCTTGCGGCAAGCTCGGCTTCGGATTCGGGAATAAGCTGACCGCCTTCTATAAACGGAATCGGGTCCAAAGCCTGACCTTTGTAAACGATTTCAAAGTGAAGATGCGGTCCGGTGCTGTCACCTGTGCTTCCGACCTTCGCAATAATATCTCCCTTTTCCACACGCATACCTGCCTTAACCAAAGCTTCACTGCAATGGCCGTAAAGGGTATAGCAATCATTTCCGTGGTCAATTACTACCTTAATACCGTATCCGTCGTTTTCGTCACCAGCCGAAACAACCACGCCGCCGTCGGCAGCTCGTATGGGATCGCCGGTATTTGCGCCGATGTCAACTCCTTTGTGGAGCCGTCCCCATCTCTGCCCGTAACGGGATGTAATAACACCTGCCACAGGTCTTACAAATTCGCCGGTTGCTTCGCCGTTTCCGAACTCCTTCGTACCGACAGCTTCAACCTGACTTACAGGCTGCTTTACAACGGTTTCGCTTATAACATTACAAGCTACTCTCACGCCGTCAACCTCGGAGGATATACGGCTTACTTCCTTTTCACCCGCAACGCCGGGCTTTTTGACGCTGATCATTCCCTTATAAAGCGTCGAATCATCAATCTGCTTTGTTTCGTACGGAATTTCCTCCAGAACGCTTGTGTTGAAATCCGACTTTACCGAAAGCCTTTTTTTAGGGCAATTAACGATAATTTCCGTACCGGGTTTGAAATCATCTTCCGTAAGGGATGTATTCCTGTTAATAAGCTCCTCTTTTGATATTCTGTATCTTTTTGAAACGGTATCAATGGTATCGTTGTCACGCAGAGTGTATGTTCTCGGCTCAATCTCATAGGATGTAAGATAATCAACTGCGGTTTCTTTATCCAAAATTCCGGTCGTTCTTACATACTGCTTTTCAAATTCGAGCTCGTCTGCAAACTCGGCAGTTGAAGAACCCGGTGCAGCCGATATTTCAAGCACTTCGTTCAAAACCTCGGTGGCATCGTTTGTACCGGAAAATGCCGCAAGCTGTGTGCCGTTTACCGTAAGCACAAGACTTTCGGACACATCGTCGAGCCTTGACAGAATATCCTTTGTTATGGTGTCTGACGAAGGATTTTTAACAATCGCAAGCTTAGTCGTCGGTTTTTTGTCCTTATAATCATATTTGTACCCAAGTTCACGGTTGACATTTTTCATGGAAACGGTAAGAACAGATTTGCTCGAAACAGAAGCAACATATTCATTACCCATGTAAACATGATACCCGAACCTTATTCCCAGTCCGTAAAGAAGCAATATTCCGACAGTCGCAAACAACGATGCGCAAACAGCATACAATGCGCGCGTGTTTACAGCTTCAATTACCTTTTTAATATCAAAATCCTTTACATCATTCACTGAATTTTTAATAAACCTTAAACCCGATTCTTTTGCTTTCCCCAATTTCGGCCCGATAAGCTTTGTCTTTTGTTTTACAGAACTGTAAAAATCCCTTAAGTGGGGCAGCATCCAAACACCTCTCTTTTCCATAAGATTATATGCTAACGCGGTATTAATTCCGCATTATCAACACTATTATATGCCGGTTTTGAAAATATTTCAAGCTCCGAAAGCCGGCAAAATGCAGTTTTATGTAAACCATTTTTGGCTTAATGCCGTTAAAACCGCTTTGGCGGTTTGCCTTGACGGTTGCGTTTGTCCACCGATTTGTCAATTCTTGTCGTTTGTTTATTGTGCACAAAAACAGCATGCCCATTTTGTGCAAATTCCACAAAGATGAAAACGCAAAAATCCGATTAAACCGATTTTGAGCGAAAAAAACGCAACATATTGTGGTTTAATCATTTGATTATTCACTTCTTTATGGGTGCCGATCCGTTGATTTTTTTGATGTTTTTTTCTATCTTCTCACGAGGTATCATAACCAAAGCGCCGCAAGTGCGGCACTTTATCTTAAAATCCGCACCAACCCTCAGGACATCCCATTCAAACTCACCGCAAGGATGTTTTTTCTTTAATGTAAGCCTGTCATTCACATTCACATTCACAAAAAATCACATCTTGTACCTTTTAATTTTCTGAGTTGTGGTTTTTTCAAACTCTTCTTTTCGGATATGAACCTTTCTTATTTTCTTGAAAATAGGTTCTTTTCCGTTAACCTCTTTAACAATCGCCTCAACTCTTGCCATAATAACATCGTCCGAAGAACCGCCGAACACATCGAAATCGGGGAAAACTTCCGCGCAGATTTCAACCTCGCCCGTTTTCTCATTCTTCGCACCGAGTATTACACATTCCTTAATTTCACGGTATGCACCGAGCTTTGCCTCGATTTCTTCGGGGAAAACATTCTTACCGTTTGAAGCAATGATAACCGTCTTTTTCCTGCCGGTTATATAAATAAAGCCGTCCTTATCCACATAACCCACATCTCCTGTTTTCAGCCAGCCGTCCTTCAAAACAGCGTCGGTAGCCTCGGGGTTGTTATAGTACCCGAGCATAACATTTTCGCCCTTTACCGTTATTTCACCTATGCCGTCACTATCAGCATCGTCTATCCTTATTTCCATACAATCGAGCACCTTGCCGGCAGAATCATCTCTGAAATCGACATCACGATTAACGCCGACAATAGGAGAACACTCCGTAAGCCCATAGCCCTGAAGGAACATAATTCCCATCCTTCTGAAATCCTTTGCCAAACTCGTATCACCGGCAGCTGCACCGCTTATCAAAAGTCGGAGCCTTCCGCCGAAGGATTTCTTAATATCCCCAAACAGCTTGTCCGTAACATCAATTCCAAGCCCCGAAAGGGCACCGCTTAAGCGCATTGCCGCTTTAAGTTTTTTAAGCTTACCCTGCTTTTCGGCGGTTTTGAAAATCTTCCTGTGCATATTTTCAAAAATCGCCGGAACGCCCAAAATTACGGAAGTACCCGATTCAACCATGTTTTTTTGAACGTGCATAAGCCCCTCGCAGAATGCAACGCACGCACCGAGATACAGCGGACACAAAAATCCGGCAGTACATTCATATGTGTGATGAAGCGGAAGCAGGCACAAAAACACATCTTCACGATATATTTTTATATTCCTGCTCATGCTCATAATATTCACAACTATATTCTTCTGCGAAAGCATTACGCCCTTCGCAACATCCGTAGTACCCGAGGTGTAAATCAAAGCCGTCATTTCCTCGGGATTTATTTTAACATTATCGTAAGAGGTGTCGCCCTCTTTTATAAATTCTGCGCCACGCTCTACATAAGACTCGAAATCGCAATCCATATTGATCACCTTTTCAAGCCTTTCGGAATTAACGGCATCATAATACTTTTTTGAGCATACGCAAATATTCGTGCCGGAGCATTCAATCAACGAATTAATCTCATCAATCGGAAGCTCCTTATCAATAGGAACGATTACTCCGCCGGCCGTTGTGACCGCAAGATAGGTAAGCATCCATTCAAAGCGATTTTCGCTGACAACGGCAACCCTTTTGCTGCTGACATCGAAATCCCGAATAAAAGCTGTGGCAAGGCAACGGACTTTCTCAAAAAACTCAACAAAGGAAACAGGGGAATACGGCGAACCGTTACGCTTCACCAAGTATGCAGGGGAATCCCCGTACATATCTGCGCTTTTCCGAATCAAATCCCTGAAATCCGTAATCTCATGAACATCGTACAGCTTGTTTTTATCAGACATGTTAAAACCTCCGCATATGTGAAAAACAGTCCGCAGGAGAAGAGCTCCCGCAGACCGCACAGAAATGGTAGCGGCGAGTGGACTTGAACCACCGACCGTACGGGTATGAACCGTATGCTCTAGCCAGCTGAGCTACACCGCCGTTTGTATTGGTAACAGAACTATTATAATACAATAATCTCTGTTTGTCAAGCTTTTTTTGCGATTTTTTTGGATTTGGCGAAATAAAGTTAAATATTTTTGTGTTTAACGGTTGAACAACCCGCAATTATATGTTATACTGTTAGTAACCATTACAAGGAATTAAAACCTGAAGGTATATATTTATGAAAAAAAGGATTATAGGAATAATTTCAGCATTAATAACGCTTCTTTTTATTAAAGCGGCGGTTAATATTCTGGATTTTGATGCGCTTTCAAAGATGAAAAATGTCAATGTGGAATATATGCTTTTTGCGGCGCTGTGCTATATACTTACATATCCACTTCGTGCATTCAGAATTCACTATATTTCAAAACCCGAAAAAGGCTTTGCCGCAACACTGCTTGTTTGCTTCAGGCATCAGTTTTTCGGAAGGATAATTCCTTTCAAAGTCGGGGATTTATCACTCCCGTTTCTTCTTAAAAAGTATTGCGGAAGCAAAATAGAGCAAGGCAGCGGAACGCTTCTGGCGGTGAGATTTTTTGACGCCACCGTTATGCTTCTGTCATTTTTGCTGTGCACAGTCCTTGCAATCGGGAAGAGTGCGGCTTCTGTTTTGTATGTCGGCGGTACGGCTTTAATTATTATAGCCGTATCCCCGTTTTTTGCGGGCAGAATAATTTCAGGGCTTAAAAGAAATTTCCCGAAAAACAGAATAATCGGCTTTGCGGAAAAAATAAGAATTTCGCTCTCCCGTCTTTCATCAAAGGATTATTTTGCTCTTTTGACCGCAACCGTTGCTTTATGGATATTTATATATCTTTCCATGCACTTTGTTGCAATAGCGTTCGGCATTGAAATTGCATTTATCCGTACGGTTTCGGCATCGTTTCTTGCATCGGCTGCGGCTCTCCTTCCGATAAACGGGCTTGGGGGCTTCGGCGTGACCGAAACAGGCTGGGCTGCCGGATTCATCATGATGGGCGCCGAAAGAAGCGTTGCGCTTGCAAGCGGCATAGCATCCAACCTCATGAGTTTTACAGTGGTTTGCGTTTTCGGTGCCGTATCTCTTATTTTGGAGGCGAGAAAAAATGTATAAGGTTATTATTGTAAACAGCGACAATGCCGAAGCAAAATCGCTTTCCGATATGATAAGTGACGAGTTTTCGGTTGAAGGTATGTTTTCAAAGGCGGAGGACGCTCTTGCCTATCTTAAAACAAGCCGTACGGACATCGTAATAATAGATATAAGCTGCGGCATATCGGAAATATCAAAAATCATTTCTTGCGGCTGCGAAATACTGATGCTGTGTGCTTACCGGGATTTGAAGCTTGCGAAAGCGGCGTCTGATGCAGGCGTAAATTATTATCTTTTAAAGCCTGTCAGATTCGATGAATTTTCATATGCTATGTCCTCGGTAAAGCTTGAGCTTGACAGGCGAAACATTTCAAGACTTCAAAGCGTCAGCTCTCTCGATTTCAACCAGTTTCTTCCTATTTTGAGAGAGCAGTTTTTCTCATCGGTTACGAACGGCGAAATTTCTTCAAGACAGGAATTGCGGGAAAAAGCAACGGAGCTTTCAATGGAGCAAAGCATTTGCGGTATGCCCTGCGCATTAATCGAAGTGCATATAACGGACTATCACAACTATATTACAAACAAATGGAAATACGGCAGAGAAACGCTTTATACTGCGGTTAAAAATCTGCTTTCCGACAATGAGCAATTTTCGTTCCAGATGACAAAGGCAAGGGGCGAAAAAATGCAATTTGTGGTTCTGCCCTCAAAGCATGTATCCGCAAAAACCCTCGGAGATTCACTTCGCCACTACACAAACAAATGCACACGAACCGCCTTTGAGCTGTTCGGGATGATTTTGTTTATTGAAGCAAAGCGTTACTTTTCGTCGCTTTTTGAAATGATGGAATTTTCATGCAAAAACCGCAGTGAAGAAAACACCGAACCTGAATATTCGGGCAATGCCGAAAGACTTGTGACAAGCCTCAAAATGCGTGATACGGCAAACGGAGAAAAAATTATTGACGAGTACAAAAGCTCCCTCGGGGAAATATCTCCCGAAAACACCGCAACATTTTTGTTTAATGTATTGAACATTGTGTGCGACAAGCTGTTTTCCGAGGACACTCATGCGGAGGAAATGCGAAAAAAGAACGAGGCGGCGTTTTTGAAGCAATCGCAGGATAACGATGAACTGTTTGAAAACGCAAAGCACTTGCTTTCGGAGTATGTTGCTTGTCTTAAAAAAGAGGCTCTGCGGTCGGACGAAATAGTAATAAAGAAGGCAAAAAAATATATTCATGATAATTGCGGAGAGGACATATCGCTGTCTGAGGTTGCACAATCCGTTTACTTAAATCCCGTATATTTCAGCAGAATGTTCAAGGCAAAAACAGGCGAAAACTTCTCGTCTTATCTGTTCCGTGTCAGGATGAAAACAGCGGCAGAGCTTTTGGAGAGCGGCGTGTCTTCCATAAGCAAGGTAGCAAAGGCGGCGGGCTACAAAAACACCAAGTATTTTTCAAGACTTTTTAAAAAATACTCGGGATTTACGCCGAGAGATTATCTCTATATGCATATGAGCTGAAATAATTTTACCGTAATCTTAAGATGAAGCGAGAGTTAACAAATGACAACATTTCAATCAAAACTCAACACCGTATTATGCGCCTTTTCGCTGTGCCTTATTATTTCGGGTTGTATATTTGCATACAATAACGCATATTTGACGCCCAAAGCAGACGAAATATCAACGTTGTCGGCACAGGGAAGCTTCGGGAATATCAATCTAATGACCGAGGAGGAGTTCTCACAACTCCCCGGGATAGGGCAGACTATCGCAAAACGAATAGTCGAATACAGAAATGAAAACGGAAATTTCGAGAAAATTGAAGATATTATGAATGTTGAAGGCATTGGTGAAGGTAAGTTTAGTAAAATTAAGGATTATATCTACACAAGCAGATAAAAAGAGTAGTTTCGGTTCTCGAAACTACTCTTTTTCTTATCTTTGTCTTTTTGTCCATTCAGCCGCCGATGCAACCCATGTCGCAAGCGAAGGCTGATTGTAAAGAGGCTCATTCCCCGCGGTTATTGCGTTACCAAGCGCCATACCGTGAGGGGCATTTTCAAAAATATGAAGTTCAAACGGAATATGGTTTTCGGACAGCGCCTGTGCCATAACCAAAGAATTTTTTACGGGAACCGCCATATCCGTTGCGGTATGAACCAAAAACATGGGACAGGTTCTTTCGTCAACGCAATACTCAAGAGAATACTTTTTCTTCTGCTCATCGTCGGGATTTTTACAGCCGCAGATGTTTTGCATTGTTACCTCATGAGTTCCTTCAAAGCAGGTTATCACCGGATAAACCGGTATAACGCCGGCAGGCTTATTGTAACCGTATTCCATAGGCACCGCATCGTAGATTTCCTTCATGTGCCAAAGAGTTCCGAGAGATGCCGTCAGATGTCCTCCCGCAGAAAAGCCTACCGCAAACACACGATCGGGATTTATATGATATTCTTCTGCATTGTCCTTAATATGCACAACCGCTTTTGAAGCCTCAATAAGCGGACGGGGAAATTTCGCTTTTTCCAATGTCGAATAATGCAATACAAAAGCGTTGAATCCATATGGCATAAAGGCTTGCGCAATAGGCTCGCCCTCACGGTTGGAGCAAATTTCGCAATACCCTCCTCCGGGAATCACAAGGATTGCATCTCTTATGAAATTTTCTGTATAATCTGCAACGAAACATTCCAAAAATATATTTTCATCGGTTTCGTCAAGCTGAATTTTACGGTATAGCATAAATTAATTCCTTTCAACAATGGTTTTTCTGATGCACTTTTGAACGCATACTCCGCAGCCGGTGCACCTTGAATAATCAATCACTGCGCAATTATCAATAACCCTGACCGCCTCCGCCTCGCAATTACGCTCGCACATTTTGCAGCCTATGCATCCGGTTTCGCAGGAATTTTTGGTAATAATGCCCTTGTCCTTTGAAGAGCATTTAACCTCAACCTTTCTTGAAACGGGAACAATCTTGATAATTTGCTTGGGGCAAGCCTCTACGCATTTTCCGCAGGATTTGCACTTATCTTCATTGACGGTCGCAACACCGTCAACAATCGAGATTGCATCAAACGGGCAGACAGAAACGCAAGTTCCCATTCCCATGCAAGCATACTTACAATTTTTTGAGCCTCCGGCAAGATTTGAAGCCGCAAGGCAATCGGTCAGACCTTCATAAATAAATCTGTCCTCACCGCAATTTCCGCTACACAGTACGGTTGCGGTAGTTCTTTCCGAAGATGAAATGCCCACGCCCATAATCTCGGCAATTTTAGCCGCGGAGGCTTCTCCGCCCACAGGGCATCCCGTAACCGGTGCTTTGCCCTCCAAAACGGCAGACGCAAGATTTGAGCAGCCTGCATATCCGCAGCCGCCGCAATTTGCGCCCGGAAGAGCTTCGCAAATAAGTTCCAAACGAGGATCTTTTTCCACTGCGAAAAACTTAGACGCAACGGCAAGCAATATGCCAAACACTATGCCAACGCCGCCAACGCAAAGTACCGCTGTTAAAATATTCATCAAAACTCCTCCTTAAAGTGATATAACACCGGCAAATCCGGAAAAAGCAAGCGCAAGAATACCTGCGGAAATAAGAGCAATGGGAAAGCCCTGAAGTGCTTTTGGAACACCGCTCATTTTCTCTCTTACACCCGCAAAAATCAGTATTGCAAGGGTAAAGCTAAGACCGCCCGCAAAACCGCTTACGGTTGCTGTTATAAAATTATAGTTGTTGGTAATATTTTTAATTGCTATACCGAGCACGGCACAGTTTGTTGTAATCAGCGGAAGGTATATTCCCAAAGAATTATAAAGAGCAGGGCTCATTTTTTGAAGCACCATTTCCACAAACTGCACAAGGCACGCAATCACGAGAATAAAAGCAATGGTCTGCAAAAACTCGATATTAAATCTCTCAAGCAAAAACCTTTGAACCGCCCATGTGATAGCAGAAGCGATTGTCATAACAAATGTAACCGCCATGCCCATGCCAAGCGCCGTATCCGTCTTTTTTGAAACCCCGAGGAACGGGCAAATTCCCAAGAATTGTGAAAAAATCACATTGTTTACAAGTATGGTGTAGAGTGAAATAAGAAGAAGCTCTTTAAACATTTATGCCTCCCCCTTTCTCCTCTTTTTTGAGTCTTACCGCATTAATTATGCCGAGAAGAACACCCAGCGTAATAAACGCTCCTGCCGGAAGCACAAATATGAGTATATTGTAATCGGAAGGAATAAAACTAAATCCGCAAATACTTCCGCTTCCCAATATTTCACGAATTGCGCCCAAAGCAGACAGGGCAATCGTAAAGCCGAGTCCCATTCCGAGTCCGTCCACAACCGACGGAAGCACGGCATTTTTGGAAGCAAACGCTTCCGCACGGGCAAGTATCAGACAGTTAACCACTATAAGCGGAATAAACACGCCGAGAGCATCGGCAAGCGCCGGAACATATGCTTTAAGAAGCATTTCAATAAGCGTTACAAAGCCCGATATTACAACAACATACGATGCAATTCGGATTTTTGACGGCACAAGCTTTTTGATAATGGATATAACCGCATTTGAGCCAACAAGAACCGCCGTTACGGAAAGCCCCATACCGAAGCCGTTTATAAGGCTTGTTGTTGTGGCAAGCGTCGGACACATACCGATAAGCTGCACGAAGGTGGGGTTGTTGTACAAAATTCCGTCCATAAAGATTTTAGAAAACTTATTCTTCAATTCCTTCAACCTCCTTTACAGCTTGCGACGCCGCAGTAACACCCTTTGATACCGCCCTTGATGAAATCGTTGCGGCGGTTACGGCATCAATCTCGCCGCCGTCCTTACTAACCTTAAATTCACCGCTTCCTCCGACAAATTGCGAAAGCCATTTTTCATCATTTGTTTTTGCGCCGAGGCCGGCAGTTTCCGACATCGAAATAATCTTGACACCCGTAACAGTACCGTCCGGTTCAACGCCCACAATCATATTGATGTCGCCGCCGTAGCCCTTAACGCTTACCGAAGCGCAATAGCCCTTTCCGCTTTTTTCGCGCACGAGCTCTGAAACCTCGTCATTTTTATAATCAACGCTTTGGAAATCCTTTGCGCCCGAAAGCACGGATTCCCTTGCTTCGTTTACCGACTGCTCATTGCGTTTTTCTATAACCGGAGCCGTTACGCTGTTTGCAAAGGCAAGGAGTGCGGTTACAATGCCGCTGATAAGAAACAGAACCAGCGGAAGCTTAATAAAATCCTTTTTCATTTTGCCGCCTCCCTTCCGAACTTTTTGGGAAGTGTAAACTTATCAATAAACGGCACAAGTGCGTTCATAACCATAATTGCATATGTAACACCCTCGGGTAAATTACCGTAAATTCTGATAATTCCGTTTATTATGCCGCAGCCGATACCGAAAATGATTTTGCCCTTTCCGGAAATCGGGCTTGTTGTATAATCCGTTGCCATAAAGAATGCACCGAGCATAACGCCGCCCGAAAGTATTGCATAAAGCGGATCTCCCGAAAAAAATCCTTCTCCGCCGAAAATCCAGGTAAAGAGTGCAATCGACGAAAGATATGCAATCGGGATTTTTAAGTCAATTACCTTCTGAATAACAAGATATGCCGCACCCAAAAGTATCATTATTACAGAAGTTTCCCCTATGCATCCGGGGTTTTTGCCGAGAAATAATGTTAAATAGCCGTATTCTCCCGGATTTGCAGCCAACGGCGTTGCGCTTGTAACCGCGTCCCATCCGGAGATGCATCCCATGCTTACCTTCCATGCGGTCATCGCCGCCGGGAAGGATGCAAGCATAAAGGCTCTTGCCGCAAGTGCGGGGTTTATAAAATTCTTACCTATTCCGCCAAAGCACTGCTTTGCGATAATAATGGCAAAAACATCTCCCACAAGAATCATCCAGAAGGGAATGCTCACAGGGCAACAAAACGCCAGAAGCATACCCGTTACAACAGCAGAAAGGTCTGATACGGTATTGTCTTTCTTGGTAAGCTTATCCCATACATATTCCGCCAAAACCGCACCGATTATCGAAATAATCGTAACCAGCAGTGCACGCACTCCAAACACATATACGCCGCCGATAAGCGGAAACATAAGCGCAATTATCACATCAAGCATGATTTTTTGCGTACTCGAAGACGAGGTTATATGGGGAGAAGATGTAATATTCACTTTCAT
>ERZ827440.1413-NODE-1413-length-26458-cov-9.743060_pt1 | contig 26458 bp, 27 predicted proteins | sample MGYA00519774_ERZ827440 | MGnify/ENA primary metagenome ERZ827440 (study PRJEB31778, sample SAMEA3449302) | human gut metagenome | biome: human gut; feature: human-associated habitat; material: faeces | place: United Kingdom | collected 2010/2012 ... | reverse complement strand
GCATTTATGCAGCTCCTGAAGGACTGCATCCGAACACTTCCGTAAATCCGCAAAACACCCCGTATGTCAGACATACGGGGTGTTCGTTTTACACCACCGCTCCTTACCGCGCGCGGGGCGGCAAGGGGCGGCTTTGAGCGAGATCATCTATCGTGCTCCCGCACTCATTTCAGCTCTGCGGCAAATGTGATGCGGCTTTCCTGCACGCTGGCGCGGATGGTGCCGTGGTGGGCTTCTGCGATGCTCTTGGCGATGGAGAGGCCGATGCCGAAGCCGCCGGTCGCAGCGGTGCGGGAGGCGTCCGGCCGGTAGAAGCGGTCAAACAGGCGGTCCAGCGGCCCGTCCGTGTCAAGCGTCAGGGTGAAATAGCGCATGGAATACTGTGTTTCCTGATTGACCGGCCCCTTCGGCGGCTCCTGCGGCTGCTGCATGGGCCGGACTGCAGCTTCCCGGCAGGTGCGCCGGGGTCCGGCCCTTCGCAGATGAGGTCGAGCATATCGTTGATATCCCGGTTCGTGGATACGAAAAATGATTCTTTTCAAAAAACACGCCGAGCGCCTCGGCCAGATCTGCCTCGTCCTCCGCAAGCAAAAGCCGCATACCGCCGCCTCCTCTTATGTTCTGTTTTGATTATACAGGCACTCTCTGTGAACCGCAAGCGTCAGAGCGCTTCTTTGTCCGACGTGCGGGCGCAGAAGATCGTGCTGCAGAAGCTCTGCGGCGACGCCGGGCAGCACGGAGGCCGCCGAGCACAGCAGAAAGATCGCCGGCATTATTTCCGAGGTAATGATCGAATCAAGCACAGAACATGACCTCCTTTATGGCCCCAGCATAGCAGACGCACCTAAAGCCAGCCTAAAGGATCATACGGGCCGCGGCGCGGCGGGCCTGTGCGAAGATCGTCCGCGTCCGAACAGACAAAAAAACGCTGCGAACGAAACTGTTCGCAGCGTTTGGAGCGGGTGACGAGGCTCGAACTCGCTACCTCCACCTTGGCAAGGTGGCGCTCTACCGGATGAGCTACACCCGCATAATGGTGCCTCCGGTCGGAGTTGAACCAACGACACGCGGATTTTCAGTCCGCTGCTCTACCTACTGAGCTACAGAGGCATGTTGAGGCGAGGAGACATCCTCGCCTCACATACATTATGGCGACCCGGAACAGACTCGAACTGTCGACCTCCAGCGTGACAGGCTGGCGTGCTAACCGACTGCACCACCGGGCCAGATAAATGGTGGGAACAACAGGGCTCGAACCTGTGACCCCATGCTTGTAAGGCATGTGCTCTCCCAGCTGAGCTATGCTCCCAAACAACGCCGCCGTCGGTTCTTCACCTCAGCGACGTGGTTCATTATACACAGAAACCCCTTTTTTGTCAAGCATTTTTTCCGTTTTTTTCTATGGAATTTTGCTTAGGGGCAATCACCGTTTCCCACCATTTTTCCGTCAAATATCAAATTTTTTCCAGCAGTTTTCCAATATCCTCCGGCGTGAAGCTGTAAACCGCGTCACAGAACTGGCACTCTACCGGGAAGGTCTTGCCCTCCTGCCGGATCTCCTCCAATTCCTTCCTGCCAAGGCTTATCAGGGCGCGCTCCACCCGCTCACGGGTGCAGTAGCACTTGTACGTCACCTCGGTGGTTTCCAGAAACGCCACGCCGAGACTTCCGCAGACCTGCCCCAGAATGTCCTCCGGGGTCATGCCCGCTTCCAGCATGGGCGTCACCGCCCCAGCCCGGGAAATGCCCTTTTCCAGCGCGTCGATCACTTCGTCCGGTGCGCCGGGCAGCAGCTGCAGCAGATAACCACCTGCCACCTTTACGCTCTGGTCGCGGTCAACCAGCACGCCAAGGGCGCAGGCCGTGGGCGTCTGCTCGCTTTGGGCGAAATAGGCGGTCACGTCGTCCCCGATCTCGCCGGAGACCAGCTGGGTCGAGCCGATATACGGCTCCTTCATTTGCAGGTCGCGGATGACCGTCAGCGTGCCGTCAGTGCCGACGGTCGCGCCCACGTCCAGCTTTCCCGGGTATTTCTCCACCAGCGGCACCCGCGGCTCGGTGACGCAGCCCCGGACATTGCCCACGGAATCGGACACCACGGTGATGGTGCCAATGGGGCCGCCGCCCCGCACCTGCAGCGTCATGGAGCCGTCCTCCACCTTCTGCATGTTGCCCATCATGGAAGCCGCCGTCAGGCAGCGTCCAAAGGCCGCAGTGGCGTTTGGAGTCGTTTTCTGAATCTGGGCACCCCGGCGCACAAGCTCCGTGGAGCGGATGGCCACGGCCTTCACAAAGCCGTCCATGCTCATGCCCCGGACTAAGTAATCCTTCATTTTATTTTTCCCTTTCTTGCCTTAAAATATACCCTCTGCTCCCCTGCCCCCGGCGCTTCAAGCCGGCGGTCGGCGTAGACCGCGATGTGGGTAAAGCCCGCAGCTTTTAAGTAGGCTGTCAGCTGCTCCTGAGAGTAGGCATACTCCCTGTGTTCTTCAAAAGAACGAACCCACGTTTCCCCCCGGCGCTGGAACAAATCCATGCCGTAGGAGCAGATATTGCTTTCTTCGTCAAATTCGCCCCGCCATACGCAGTAGACATCATCGTCCTCGTCCAGAAACACCTGCCCGTCCATGGCGCGGAGCTTTTCCGGGGTGTTCACGTCGAAAATGAATATCCCGCCGGGGTTCAGCGCCTTCCAGACACGCCGGATGGCCTCTTTGCAGTCCCCTGGATTCGTGATATAGTCGAGGCTGTCCAGCGCGCAGACGGCGAGGTCGACGTCTCTGGGAAGGCACAGCCTTTGCAGACTCTGACGGACAAACCGGGGCGGGTTTTGGAGGTCTGCGCATTTCTGCTGGGCGGCGGTGAGCATTTCCTCGGACATATCCACGCCGATGACGGAAAGCCCCTTCCCGGCAAGGATCGCCGACACCGAGCCGGTGCCGCAGGCAAGATCGACCGCCGTCCGGGGCTTTAACCCCTCTTTTTTCAGAATTTCCTCATAAAAGGCCACAATCGCCCCGTAATTCACGTCATTGGTCAGGCGGTCGTAGCTGGCCGCCAGCGCTTCATAGGCACCCATAGCTTTCCTCCCCGCTACAGCAAACATCCCGTCCCGAAAGGGACGGGATGCGGTACATTATCCCAATTTTATCAGCGCTTGAAAATGCTGAAAATCTCGTCGATGTCGCTCATGTCCGCCGGCTTGGTGGGCTGCTTGGAAGCGGCCACGGGGGTATCAATGTCGTCGGGGACAAAGCTGGGCTTGCCGGGGCGGGCGGTCTTGTCCGCGCCGGCGCTGGGGGCGAAGCTCTCGGGCTTCATCTCGAAGCCGGTGGCGATTACGGTCACGCGCATTTCATCCTGAAATTCGTCGGAAATGGTGGCGCCGAAGATGATGTTGGCGTCGGGGTTGGCAGCTTCCTGCACGATCCCGGCAGCGGTCTCCACGTCGTCCAGCGTCATCTCGTTGGAGCCGGTAACGTTCACCAGCACGCCGGTGGCGCCGTTGATGGAGGTCTCCAGCAACGGGCTGGAAACGGCGGCCGTAGCGGCCTGCTCGGCCTTCTCCCTGCCGGAAGCGGTGCCGACGCCCATGTGGGCGCGTCCGGCGTTCTTCATGACGGCGGACACGTCGGCAAAGTCCAGATTGATGATGACGTTCTTGCAGAAGCCCACCAGCTCGGAAATGGAGGTCACAGCCTGCTTCAGCACATCGTCGGCGATGCCGAAGGCGTTGGCGAAGGTGATCTTCTGGTCGGTGACGTATTTCAGACGATCGTTGGGAATGATGATCAGAGAATCGACCTTGCCGCTGAGATCGGTGATGCCCTGCTCAGCCTGACGCATCCGGTTCGCGCCCTCGAACTTGAAGGGTTTGGTGACAACGCCGACCGTGAGGATACCGGCCTCGTGAGCCAGATCGGCCACGATGGGAGCCGCGCCGGTGCCGGTGCCACCGCCCATACCGGCGGTGATAAAGACCATGTCCGTGCCTTCCAGTGCCTTGGAAATGGCAGCCCGGGACTCCTCGGCGGACTTCTTGCCAATCTCGGGCTTGGAGCCTGCGCCCATGCCGCCGGTCAGCTTCTCGCCGATCTGGATCTTGTTCTTGCAGACGGATTTATTCAGATCCTGCTTATCGGTGTTGACCACGACGAAGTCCACGCCGCCTACACCGGCATCGATCATGCGGTTGATAACATTGTTGCCGGCGCCGCCGACACCGATCACCTTGATTTTCACAACGCGATCCTGTATAGTTTCGGACATAATCTCTTCCTCCTATGTATCTTTCGCAGACACGGCGGAGCCGCTGCTGCCTGAATTTTGCATCTGTACTTTCCCATTCTATCCCGAAAACCCGATTTGGTCAATAGAAAATCTGGCATTTCGGCAAATTATTTACAAAATAATAACATCATGCGAAAGGCGTATAGCCCACCTGATTCGGCCAGATGGTGAAGCTGATGTCCAGAACGCCGCTCTGGTAGTCGCTCATCTGCAAAATGGCGTCGTTCATGCAGTCAACCTTGTAATCGAGGCGGGATGTGTCGCCCAGATTGACCTGATACCGGGTGCCGTACCAGAGGATAATATCCTCGGTGCTGGTCACGTCCACGCTGGCGGCTTCGCCCACGATGTCGTTGTTTTCCAGCGCCTTGAGAATCTGCAAAGCGGCTGTCAGACGCTGGGCGCCGGTGGTCGTCACCGGGATCAGCTCTCCCAGTTCGTTGGTCTCACTAGGGGTCATCTCCGTGGCGACGCCCTTTTCGTTGACCGTGGGGGCTTCCAGCGTGACGCCCAGAACCTGCGTGGCCGTGGCCGCCTTGGCATTATTCGCCTGCTCCACGACCCTGCCGTCGGAGTCCATCATCCACCACTGTCCGTCGCTGGACTTGATGGCATAGACCACGCTCTCTTCTTCGATCATAATATTGACCGTATCTGGCAATTTTATACCAATCCGCACGCCCTTGACATAGGGCAAATTTGCCATAATCTGGCTGGCGGCGCGGATTTTGCTGAAGGTCAGGAGCTTGTCTCCCTCGGAAATGCCCGAGGCTTCCCGCACTGCCCACGCACTGTAGGTATCCGCGCCGGTGACCGTGATGGTCTCCACCTTGAAGAACACCGACAGTCCCATGACGATGGCCAGAACCACCGCCGTCACCGTTATCAGCTGGACGATCAGCCGGTCGCGGTTGAAGGGCAGGGGCTGGGTATAGATCACGGCGGGCGTAGGCGTTTTCGGGCGGCTGCTTTCGGTTCGCCGGGAGGTGCGCTTCTTCGGGCGGTTCTTTGCACTCATGAGCGTCTCAGCAAGCATGGTCAGCGCCGATTTCTTTTTGGGCTTGCTGTTTCCGTAGGCGCGCTTCCTGTTGGGGACATCATCGTCCACGGGCTTGCGGCGGGGTGCGCCCCTCCGGGAATCGGCGGGGTGCTTTGCACGCTGACGTGCTGCGGCTTCTTCTCCGGCTCTTTGACGGGGCTGGGCTTCCCTTTTGGCCGGGCGGTCAGGCTCTTCCTGCCGGGCGGGGCGTCTCTGAGCGTCCCGTTCCGCCGGGCGGCGGGGGCGCTCTTGGGCATTTTGCTCTGGCGCACGGCGGGAGTGCTCCTGTGCGCTCTGCTCTGGCGCACGGCGGCGCTGTTCTGGGGCGGTTTGTTCTGCTGCATGGCGAGAACGCTCCTGCGTGCTTTGCTCTACCGGGCGGTGGGGGCGTTCCTGTACGCTTTGCTCTGGTGCGCGACGGGGCCGCTCCTGAGTGCTCTGTTCCGCTGCGCGGCGGCGCTGTTCCGGGGCGTTCTGCTCTGGTTCGCGGCGTGGGCGTTCCTGAGTCCCCTGCTCTGGTGCGCGACGCGGGCGTTCCTGAGTCCCCTGCTCTGCCGGACGGCGGGGGCGCTCCTGGGCGCTTTGCTCTGCCGGACGGCGGCGCTGCTCCGGGGCGCTTTGTCCGGGGCGCTGGGAAGCGCGCTTCTGTCCGTCTGTCTGCGGACGGCGCTTTCCGCCGTTTTCCCGGCTATCCTGTGTTGTATCCATAGTGTTCCTCCTGGGGTAAGGCGGGTTATTTTTCGCTTTGGGTCAGCTGCTCCACAATATCACAGATCCGTTCCGCGGAATCCAACCGAACCATCGTGTGCAGCTTCCGGGACATTTCCCTGCGGCGGTCTTCGTCCGCCAGCAGCGAACGGATCAGCTCATACAGCTTCCCGGGCGTGCAGTCCTTTTCCAGCACCACCACCGCGCCGCCCGCCGCTTCCAGCACACGGGCGTTCTTTTCCTGATGGTTGTTCGTCACATTGGGCGAGGGAATCAGAATGCAGGGCGTGCCGGAAGCGCCGATCTCATTGCAGGTGGCGCTGCCCGCCCGGCCGATGACGATATCCGCCGCCGCCATGACAGTGGGCATGTCGTAAATATACTCCCGGATATCCAGCGCCGGGCAGTTTTTCCAGTCCACGCCGTTATCCATGACCCGCTTGGGCATCCACTCCTTACCAAAGCTGCCGGTGGCGTGGATGTGGTGGAAGGGGAAGCCGTCGGCCTGCTCCAGAGGCATCATGTCCGCAATGGTCTCGTTCATGACCTTCGCGCCCTGACTGCCGAAGGCGGAGACGACCACGAAGCCGCTCAAGCCCAGCTCCTTCCGCGCGCCCTCTTTGGTGTCGAAAATGAACTCTCTGCGCACAGGCATCCCCACAACCTCCACCTTTTCCGGGTGCCTGTAGTGGCGAACGCTTTCCTCAAAGGCCACCAGCACCCGGCTGGCCTTGTTTGCCGCCAGACGGGTGGTGACGCCGGGGACAGCGTTGCTTTCGTGGACGCAGGTGGGAATGCCCATGGACTGGGCGGCGTACAGCGCCGGGAAGCTGGCATAGCCGCCGGTGCCGATGACCACGTCGGGCTTGAATTCCCGGAAAATCTTCTTACACGCCTTCACGCCCTCCCGCACGCATTTCACTGCGTGGAGGTTCTTTTTCACTGCGGCAAGGTTCTTTCCCCGGCTGAGGCCGGAGCCTTCCAGGCATTTGAGGTCATACCCCGCCTGGGGCACCAGCTTTTCCTCCATATGGCCTTTCGCGCCGATAAAGAGGATATTGCAGTCCGGGTGGCGTTCCCGCATCATATTGGCAACCGCGATGGCCGGATTGATGTGTCCCGCCGTGCCGCCGCAGGTAAAAATCAGATTCATAGGTCATGCCTCCTGTATTTTTCTCCGGTTTCGCCCTCTGGAAATCCCCAGAACGATGCCCATTTCCCCCAGATTCACCGCCAGCGCCGTGCCGCCATAGGAAAAAAACGGCAGTGCAATGCCGGTGGAAGGGAGCAGATTGGTGACCACGCACAGGTTCAGAATGGTCTGCACCGCGATCAGCGTCACCAGCCCCGCCGCAAGAACGGTGGAAAACCGGTCACGGGCGTTCAGCGCGATCCAGTAGCCCCGCAGGATGGTGACGGCAAACAGCGCAACGATTGCCATTGCCCCCACCAGTCCCAGCTCCTCGCAGATTACCGCAAAGATATAGTCGTTGTATTGAAAAGGCAGGTACAGATATTTCTGCCGGGACTTGCCGTAGCCCAGTCCGAACAGCCCGCCGGAGCCGATGGCGTACAGCGACTGTAAAATCTGGTATCCGGTGTCCCCGGGGTCAAGCTCCGGGTGGAGCCACGCGGTGACCCGGTCGCCGGCGTAGCCCATGAAGCTGATGTAGACGACCACGAACACGGCGGCAGCCCCCGCCCCGGCCAGAAGCCATCTGGTTCGGGTGCCCGCCACGAACATCATCACCACCGCCACCATGCCCATGAGCATAATGGCCGACAGGTGCTTTTCCAGTGCCAGCGGAACCAGAATTCCCATCAGCGCCAGACCGAAGCCCAAAACACCGTGGCGGAAGGTTTTCGCGTCCTGCCCGTACAGCCGGGTCAGCCGGGCGAACAACAGGATCATGGTAAATTTCGCGATCTCGGAGGGCTGAAACTGAATGCCCGCCAAGTTAATCCAGCGCCGGGCGCCGTTGACCTCCTCGCCGATGACAAGGACACTCAGCAGCAGCGCGATACTCACGCCGTACAGCGGCCATGCGAACCGGTACCAGACGCCCGTGGGTATCCGGCTGAAAAAGAACATGGCGGCAAGACCGATCGCGGCGCAAACCGCCTGTTTCTGGAGATATTTTGTGGAAATTTCGTAGCTGGTGTCGTATTCGCTCTGGGCGTAGCTTGCCGAATACAGCATAGCCAGTCCCACCGTCAGCAGCAGAAGCACCAGCAGCAAAAAGGGGTAATCAACGCTTTCCCCCGTCCGGGAAAGTCCCGGGCGGCGTTTCTCTTTGGCATGGAGGTCACGCTCCGACGCCATAAGATACTTCCTTTCAGGAGTGGATAATTAACCGACGAGACCGGCGATGCCGAACCAGGCCAGCACGCACATGGCTGCCGTCACACCGGCGAATACCAGCACGATTTTTTCTTCCTTCCAGCCGCACATTTCAAAATGGTGGTGGATGGGCGCCATCTTGAACAGGCGCTTGCCGTGGGTCGCCTTGAAATAGGAGACCTGCAAAATATCGGACATGGCTTCACAGACATACACGAAGCCGATCAGAATCAGAATCAGGGGCATCTCCAGCGCGAAGGCCATGGCGCACACCACGCCGCCTAAGAACAGCGAGCCGGTGTCTCCCATGAAGACCTTAGCGGGATGCCAGTTATAAAAGAGGTATGCGACCAGCCCGCCCGACAGAGCCGCGGGCAGCAGTGCCAGATCGTATTTGCCCATGGCGGCGGCCGCAGCGGTAAAGAATATCATCACAGGCAGGGTGATGCTGGCGCACAGGCCGTCCACACCGTCGGTGAGGTTCACCGCGTTGTCCGTCCCCACCATGACGAACATGGCAAAGAAAATATAGACGATGGGGTGCAGCTGGAAGCTCACATTCGCGAAGGGAATGTACAGATGGGTATCCATAAAGCCGGAACGGTACATGGCGTACAGGAACAGCGCCGATACCGCCATTTGCAGCATGGCCTTCTGGAGCGTCGTCAGGCCCAGATTCCGGTGGAATTTGACCTTGGTAAAATCGTCCAGAAACCCGATGAGGCCGAAGCACAGGGCAAGCGCCAGCACATAAAACGGGGAATCATCGCTCATAGCGGGGAAATTGCCCACCAGGCAGAGAATTGTCCCGAAAATGAACATCAGTCCGCCCATCATGGGGGTGCCGGCCTTGCTGTTGTGCCATGTGGGGCCGATCTCCCGAATGGACTGTCCGGCTTTCAGCGCCCGCAGCACCGGCAGCAGCAGATAGCCAATGCCGCCGGTCAGGATGCAGCCCGCCGCCGCCGTAATCAAGATTCTTGTCATGACTTCTTCCTCCGTTACTTCTCTTCGCCTAAGAACTCGTCCAGAACCTGTTCCAAATGGATGCCGCGGCTGGCCTTGAACAGCAGCACATCCCCGGGCTTGGCCGTGCGTTTCAGCGCCGCGACCAGCTCCTCCCGGTTCGTAAAGGCTCTTCCCCGGGTCTCCGGCATACCGCCGGTGATGGTTCCGCTGATAATACGCCCGGAATTGGGGCCGTAGGCAAAGACAAAATCCGCTTTCTCCGCGGCGATCCTGCCCACCCGGTAGTGCTCCGCCTGGGTGCAGTCCCCCAGTTCCAGCATGTCACCCAGCACCGCGATCCGCCGCCCCTGCTTCTTTCCAAGGACGGCCAGCGCCGCCGCCATGGATTCGGGGCCTGCGTTGTAGCAGTCCTTGATGATGGTCATGCCGCCGGCCTGGATGATCTCCTGACGGCCGGAAATGTTCCGGAACTGGGAAAGCCCCGCCTGAATCTTTTCGGGCAGCACCCCCAGCTTCAGGCCGACCGTCACCGCCGCCAGCGCGTCGTTGACGTAGTGCTCGCCTTCCAGCAGCATCTTCACCGGGAAGGACAGCCGCCCGGCCTCCACCCGGAAGCGCAGATAGTCGCCGTCCTGATTGACGTCAAACGCCCGGACGGCACAGCCTTCGGAGGAACCGAAGTATGTAACCCGCTGCTGCGGCTCCTTGTCCAGATTGCGCAGGAGAAAATCGTCGCCGTTGAGCAGGAGCATCCCGTGAGGGGTCATGCCCTCCACGATCTCCATTTTCGCCTGCCGAATTCCCTCCTGCGTGCCCAGAAATTCAATGTGGGCGGTGCCGATGTTGATGATAACGGCCACGTCCGGTCTTGCGATCTGGGACAGGTAGGCAATTTCGCCGAAATGGTTCATGCCCATTTCCAGCACCGCGACCTCGGTATTCTCCGGCATGGCAAGCACCGCCATGGGCATTCCGATGTCGTTATTGTGGTTGGCCGGGGTCTTACTGGTGACGAAAGCCTGTTCCAGCACGGCAGCGACCATTTCCTTCGTGGTGCTCTTGCCCACGGAGCCGGTGACCGCCACCACCTTTGCGCCGATGCGTTTCAGTTCTTCCCGGGCGATTCTCCCCAAAGCAATGCGGGGGTCGTCCACATAGATCGCGGGGTAGTCCCCCACCTTGCGGCTGCACAGAGCCGCCGCAGCGCCCCTGTCCATAGCCTTTTTGATGAAGTCGTGGCCGTCCCGCGCGCCCTGAAGCGCGATAAACAGCTGCCCCGGCTGCATGACCCGGGTGTCATTGGCCGCGCCTAAAAATTCAACGTCCGCGTATTTTTCTTCCACCGCACCGCCGCACCACTCGGCGGCCTGTCTGAGCGTTAATTTTCCCATGCTGTTTCCTCTTTTTCCCGCAGGTGGGCGGCAACCTCTTCCCGTTCATCCAAGTGGCGCTTTACGCCGCCAATGTCCTGATAGGTCTCATGACCCTTTCCTGCCAGAATAATTATATCATCTTTTTTCCCAATGTCCATAGCATATCTGATGGCCGCGCGCCGGTCTTCGATAACAATATATTCCCCGTCTTCCTGTTTTACCCCTGTCAAGATGTCCTCGATGATGGCCATGGGGTCTTCCGTGCGGGGGTTATCCGAGGTGATGACGGCAAAATCCGACAGCTTCACGCCGATATGTCCCATAATGGGCCGCTTCATGGGGTCCCGGTCGCCGCCGCAGCCAAATACCGCGATGACCCTGCCTTTGCAGAAATCCTTCACGGAGGAAAGCACGTTTTCCAGTCCGTCGGGGGTGTGGGCATAGTCAATGAGGATGCTGTAGGGCTTTCCGGGGGTGGGGACTACCTCCACCCTGCCCTTGACGCCGGAGGCCGTTTTCAGTGCGGCGGCGCAGTCCGTCAGGGAAATGCCCAGCTGCTTTGCGATACCCATAACCGTCAGTGCGTTGTAGACGGTGAACTTTCCGGGGATGGGCAGAGACACCGCCGCCCGTTCCTCGCCGGATACGGCCGTAAAGCGAATGCCCTGCGCCAGAAGCTCCAGATCTTCGCCCCGCAGATCGGCGGGACGGTGTACGCCGGTGGTCAGCACCGGGCAGGCGGCCGCCGCGAGAATCCTGTCCGAATAGCTGTCATCCACATTGACGACGGCCAGACGGCAGCGGCGGAACAACTCGGCCTTGGCTTCGCAGTAAGCGTCCATGGTCTTGTGGAAGTCCAGATGGTCTTCCGTCAGGTTGGTAAAGGCGGCGACGTCAAAATGAATGCCGCCGATGCGCTCCAAGGAAATGGCGTGGCTGGAAACCTCCATCACCACATGGGTGCAGCCCGCGTCCCGCATTTTTGCGAACAGCGCCTGCAATTCAAAGCTCTCCGGGGTGGTTCGCTCGGTGGGGATGGTCTCCTGCCCGATCATATTGGCCATGGTGCCGATCAGCCCCACCTTCGCCCCCAGACAGGTTTCCAGAACCTGCTTTAGAAGAAGCGTGGAGGATGTTTTTCCGTTGGTGCCGGTAATGCCGATCATGGTCATATGCTCTGCGGGGCGGCCAAAGAAATTGCACCCCAGCAGCGCCAGCGCCAGCCTGTCGGATTCCACCAGAACATAGGGAATATCTGTCTCCAGCTTCTTCGCCGTGACCACCGCCGCCGCGCCCTTTTCCGCGGCCATGGGAATAAACTTGTTGCCGTCGGCGGCAAAGCCGGACACGGCTACAAACAGGCTGCCCGGGGTCACCTTCCGGGAATCGTAAAAAATCTCTTTGATTTCAAGCTCCGGGTCCGCGGTGCATTCCAGAACGGGAATGCCCGTCAAAAGTTCCTTCAGCTTCATATTTATCCTCCGTTGTCAGTCTCTGGCCGCGGTATCCGCGAATACCAGCGTGATCGTCGTTCCCGCGGGAACCTCGGTATCCTTGGCCACGTTCTGCGCCGTCACGGTCACGCCGGTGGAAATTTCATCGTTCCCCGTCACCAGAATGTACAGTCCCAGCGCGCCCGCGGCGTCGCTGGCCTGCTGACGGTTCATGCCGTAAAAATCGGGGACCTTCACCGTTTCCGGCTCCGGGGTCTGCCCCAGAAACAGAAGCACCTGGCTTCCGCCGGGAACGGTCTGTCCGGGAGACGGGATCTGCCCCGTCACCGTTTCGCCGCTGCCGGAAATTGCCGCCGTCAGCCCTTCTTTTTTCAGAAGCGTCTGGGCATCCTTCGCCGTCATGCCGGTCAGGTCTTCCATGACGATCTGCTTTCCCGCGATATCGTCCTCGGAAAAGGACTGCTTCACGCCTAAGTATGGCAGCACGTCCGCCATCACCGCGCCCACGGTGGGCGCCGCCATGACGCCGCCGGAAATGTAAATTCCCGTTGTCCGGGACGGTGTATCCAACGCGGCAAGTATAATATACTCCGGATCGTCCATAGGCGCAATCCCCACAAAAGATACGATTTTATCCTGCACGCGCTGGCCATTCTCGTCAAAAACGTCAATTTTTTCACTGGTTCCGGTCTTTCCGCCGATGGAAAACCCGGCAACTTTGGCATTTTTTGCCGTTCCCTCCGTAACGACGGACTCAATGAGGGTGCGCATGGTGTCGGAGGTCTCCTTGGAAATGGTTCTGCGCACCACCGTCGGCTCCGCCTTCATCACCGTATTGCCGTCGGCGTCCAGAATCTCCGAGACGATGTATGGCTCCATCAGCTGCCCGCCGTTGACCACGGACGAAATCGCCCGCACCAGCTGCAGGGGGGTGATCTTGAAGGTCTGTCCGAAAGAACCGGAGGTCAGGGACGCCGTCCCCCATTTGTCCGTGTCCGTGACCAGCGCCTTGTCGAAAAAGACGCCCTTGCTCTCTCCCGCGAGGTCGATGCCGGTTTTTTCCAGCACCCCGAAGTTTTTGACGTATTCATAAAACCGCTCCCCGCCCAGCTTCAGGGCGATGTGGGCGAAGGCGATGTTGCAGGAATTTTGCAGCGCCTGAGGCGTTTTTTCCGCCCCGTGTCCCGTGGAGCGCCAGCAGTGGAGCCGCTGGGCACGTCCCGGAATCTGCTCAGAACCGGAGCAGTGGAAAGGGGTATTCAGGTCGATCGCGCCGCAGTCCAGCGCCGCCGACATGGTAAGCACCTTGAATGTAGAACCCGGCTCATAGCCGTCGGAGATCACCCGGTTGCGCCACTGCTTCAATCGGGCGGCGGAAAGGGCTTCCCCGTAGGCCGTCTTCCCAGCCTCGTAGGCTTCGCTCCCCTCCGGCTCGGCGAGGTAGACCCGTTTCATTTCTTCCAGCTGCGCCGCCGTTCCCTCATCGGCGATTTCCAGATAGTTGTTGGGGTCATAGCTGCCCAGCGTGGCCATGGCGAGGATTTCTCCCGTCTTGCAGTTCATCACCAGCCCGAAGGCGCCGTTCTGGACATCATAGCGGGCGATGGCGGCGGAAAGCTGCTTTTCAAGGCACGCCTGCACCGTGGCGTCCAGCGTTAAGATCACGCTGTCCCCCTGCCGGGAGGAAACGTAGTTTTCATAGGAAAAGGGCATATCCATTTCGTTATTGCCCTTTGTGGTGATGACTCTGCCCGTGCTGCCCGCGAGGAAGCTGTTGTAGGCGGCCTCCACCCCTTCACAGCCCTCGTTGGATGCGTTGGTGAAGCCGACGACCTGCGCCGCCAGCGTTTCATAGGGGTAGACCCGCTGGGACGTGGGTTCCAGATGGATGCCGGAAATGCACTTTTCATTGATGTAATCCCGGATTGTTCCGGCAGTCTCCTCGTCAACGCGGGTGCCGACCTGCTTATAGCGCCGTTTGATGTCCGCCGCCTGTTCCTCGATCCAGGCGGGGTCTTTCCCCAGAATTTCTCCCAGCGTCCGGGCGATTTCGGGAATATCCGCCTTGGACTGCTTCAGCTCATGGGGGTCGAGATACACATTTTCCACGCTGACGGAGGTCGCCAGAATATTCATATTCCGGTCGAAGATGTCCCCCCGGTCGGCGGTCACCGTCGTCGTGCGGGTCTGGTTGCGCAGAGCGAGGGAGGAATAATAATCGTAGTTCGTCACCATCAGGCTGTACAGCCGCAGCCCCACCGGCAGGAAGGCCAGCGCCCCCAGCAGCGCGGATACCAACATGATGCGCCTGTGCTGGCCGCTGTCCAGCCGCAGGCGGTTAAATTCCCGCTTCTTCCTCCCCATAAGCCACCGGCCTTTCCGTCAAGATACAACTTTGGGCAGCAAGGGAATCCCTCGCCGCCCAGTGCAGCTGCTATCTTACTTTATGAGGAAGGGCGGACTTTATGCAGGGGAACCGCTTTTTCCGCTCATCCGAAGGAAGCGGCTTCCCCGTCCCCGAACAGGCCGCCAAAGAACCAGACGATGTCGTCCCAGAACGTCCGTTCCGGCTTCGGCTGGGAGCGTGTGACGGTGATGGTTCTGCTTGGCACTTCCTCCACCGGCACCATGCCAAGTGCCAGCGCCTTGTCCCGGATGTCCTCCAGGTCATAGCCGTCCCGGTAGGTGCGTTCCAGCTCGGCGTTGTTTTGGTTCAGCCGGGAGACGTAGTTGGACATTTGCTCATACTGCGCCCAGTCGCTGCGCAGCTGCAATGCTCCCACCACCATGACTGCCAGCATCACCACTGCCACCGTGATGCCGAGAAGCGCCACGGGGTCGATGTAGATTGCCTTTACCTGCTCCTGCTTTGCGATCGGGAGCTTTGTTTTGGCCTTTTTCTTCTTTTTCTTCGGCGCAAGCACCTGCGCCTCGCTGCCGGGGACATAGAACTGACCAATGTACTGAATTTTGGGCTTTTCTGTCATCATTCTATCCCCTTTCCGGAAATTTCTGCCGATTATAACTTCTCACAAATCCGCAGCTTCGCGCTGCGCGCTCTGGGATTCCGTTCCAGTTCTTCTTCCCCGGAAACGATAGGCTTGCGGGTCACGATCCGCACCTGGGGCTTCTTGCCGCAGACGCACACCGGGAAGCTGGGCGGGCAGGTGCAGCCCTTCGCCGCCTCCGCCATGGCGTTTTTCACAATGCGGTCTTCCAGAGAATGGAAGGTGATCACCGCCAGCCGTCCGCCGGGATTCAGCAGCGGAACGGCTTTTTTCATCACCGTTTCCACCGCCCCCAGCTCGTCGTTGACGGCGATGCGGATGGCCTGAAAGCTGCGCTTGGCCGGGTGCTGCTTCTCCCGCAGAGCGGAAGCGGGCATGGCGCTTTTGATCACGTCCACCAGCTCCAGCGTCGTCTCGATGGGCGCCTGCTCCCTGCGGCGGCAGATGGCCGCGGCGATCCGGGGCGCAAAACGCTCCTCGCCGTAATCATACAAAATACGCTTGAGTTCCTCGTAAGACCATGTGTTCACGATCTGACGGGCGTCCCGGACGTCCTCGCCGTTCATGCGCATATCCAACGGCGCGTCCGTCATATAGGAAAAGCCCCGCTGCCCGTCGTCCAGCTGGGGGGAGGAAACGCCCAAGTCCAGCAGGATGCCGTCCACCTTATCGATGCCCAGTTTCTCGAGCGCCTCATCCATGTCGCAGAAATTGGCGTGAACCAGCGTGACCCGGTCTTCATAGGGCTTCAACCGTTCCGCCGCCGCTTCCAGAGCCACGTTGTCCCGGTCGATGCCGATGAGCCGCCCGGTTGTGAGCTTCGCGGCAATGCGGCTGGAATGCCCCGCGCCGCCTAACGTTCCGTCCACATAAATGCCGTCGGGCTTGATGGCAAGCCCCTGGATGCACTCTTCCAGAAGCACGGAAACATGATGAAATTCACTCATAGGCCGATCGCCTCCAGGGACGCCAGCAGCTTCTCCGGGGTCAGGTTCTCCCGCTCAAAGTCGGCGAATTCCTTAGCGTCCCAGATCTCCGCCTGTCCCGCCCGGCCGACGATCATGACCTCCCGGTCAATTCCGGCGTAGCTGAGAAGAAACTGCGTCAGGCTGAAACGGTACTGCTTATCCGGGCTGCATTCGGCGGCGTTCATAAAAATCAGGCTGGTTGCGCCGGAGCGCTGGGAAATGCTCATGGCATTGTAGTTATCCGAAAGGCGCTTCCATTCCTCGGCAGTGTAGACGGTGAGACAGCGGTGACCGCAGTTGACGCCGAGGGTGACAAAAAAGGTGTCCCCCAGTTCCGCCCTCAGCTTGGACGGCACGAACAGGCGGCTCTTTTCGTCCAGCTTCGCAGGATATTTCCCGATCACGGCGCTCACCTCCCTTTCGCTCCACTTTGCTGCCCTTTTACTCCATGTAGAGACAGTATACTACCCGCAAGGGAAAAAATCAATCTTTTTCTCAGGGATTTTTCGATTTCTGCCAGAAATCTGGGAATATTCGCATATTTGTTCTAATAAAGCAGGCGTTTTCTCAGCTTCATTTCAGATAACCACGCCTTCACCGCGCCCCAGAGCGTCAAAAAAACAGCTTTCCGTCCTCCAGTTTCGGCTTGACCCGTGCGGGTTTCTTCCCGCAGCGCAGCAGGTAGCTCGCCAGTGGCCCCTCCACCTCGGTCTGCACAAGGCGGCGGATCTGCCGGGCACCGTCCTTTCCGGGGCGCTTTTTCAACAGCTCCGTCGCCAGTTCCGGGGGCAGCAGCAGCTGGGTCCCCAGCGCCGCCGTCCGCTCCTGAAGCTGCCGCAGATATTTCCATGTGATGGCTTCCAGAGCACCGGCTCCCAGCGGCTCGAAGCACACCGTCTGGTCGATTCGTCCCAGAAATTCCGGGGAAAACGCCTGCTGTAACGCTTCGCCGATCTCCGCGCTTCGTCCCCCGGCGCAGAAGCCCAGCCCGTCGCCCCGAATCTGACCGCCCACGTTGGAGGTCATGACCACAATGGCGTTCTTGAAACTGACGTGCCGCCCCGTGGAATCCGTCAGCGTTCCTTCCTCCATGATTTGCAGCAGGATGCCCAACACGTCCGGATGGGCTTTTTCCAGCTCATCCATCAGCACCAGACAATAGGGGCGGCGGCGAACCGCCTCCGTCAGCTTGCCGCCTTCCTCATAGCCGACGTACCCGGGAGGCGCGCCGATCAGGCGGGAGACCGACTGCTTTTCCATATATTCCGTCATGTCCAGCCGGATCATAGCGTCCCGGCTGCCGTAGACCTCCTGCGCCAACGCCCGGCACAGCTCCGTCTTTCCCACGCCGGTGGGTCCCGTGAACAGCAGGCACGCAATGGGCCGCGACCCGTCCCGGATGCCGCAGTAGCCCCGGCGCACCGCCTCGGCCACGGCGCTGACAGCTTTGCTCTGCCCCACCACCTGGGCGGACAGCAATCCTTCCAGCCCCAGCAGCCGTTCCCGTTCCCCGGCGGTGAGCCGCCCCACGGGAATTCCCGTCCGGGCGGAGACCACCCACGCAATGTCCGCCCCGGTGACGCACCGGGCGCGTTTTCCGTCGGCGGGCTTCGACAGGTGCTGCATTTTGTCCCGCAGTTCGGCGGCCTTTTCAAATTTCCGTTCCCGTACCGCTTCGTTCAGCTCCTGCTCCAGCTCTTTTCTGGCAGGACCGCCCCGGGACAGCTGCATTTCCTCCATCCGCGCCCGGGCAGCGCCTTCGTCCAACAGATCGATGGCTTTGTCGGGAAGATACAGGTCTGGCAGATACCGCCGGGACAGGCGCACCGCCTCCTTCACCGCTTCCTCGGAAATCCGCAGATGGTGGTGCCGTTCCAGCCCCGGCTTCAGCGCCCGGAGGATCGCCAGCGTTGCTTCCTCCCCCGGCTCCTCCACCACCACCGGGCGGAAGCGCCGTTCCAGCGCGGCGTCCTTTTCAATATACTTCCGGTATTCCTCCCGGGTCGTCGCGCCCAGCATTTGCAGCTCGCCGCGACCCAGGGCGGGCTTGAAGATGTTCGCCGCGTCAATGGCGCCCTCAGCCGCCCCCGCGCCGACGATGGTGTGCATTTCGTCCACAAAGAGAATCACGTCCCCGCTGCGGCGGATTTCCCCCAGCACGTCCCGCAGACGTTCCTCGAATTCGCCCCGGTACTTGGTTCCGGCAACCAAGGACGCCATGTTCAGGCTCACCAGCCGTTTGTCCTTCAACTGGGGCGGCACGTTGCCCACCGCCATCCGCTGGGCAAGCCCCTCGGCAATGGCGGTTTTTCCCACCCCCGGCTCGCCCACCAGCGCGGGGTTATTCTTGTTTTTCCGGCACAGAATGCCGATGACCGTGTCGATCTCCCGTTCTCTCCCGATCACCGGGTCCATGCCTGACGCCTTGAGAATCAGGTCTTCACTGAACTGCTCCAGAAGTTTCGTTGTGACCGCCTCCTTTTTTCCTCTCACGGGAGCGCCCTGCTCCCAGTGCAGATAGTCCACCGCATGGGTAAACAGCTCGTCGGTGCTGATGCCGTTGAGCTTCAAAAGCTCATATGCGTCGCTGTTTTCCCGTCTTGCCATCGCCAGCAGCAGATGCTGCGGCGTAATTTCCCGGCTGCCCAGATGCTTTGCCTCCCGCGCCGCCCCACGAAGAAGCTCCCGCGACTCCCCGGTCAGTCCCTGAGGCAGGGGCAGTTCCGGCGTCCCCTGCCCGTAGAGCAGCCGTGCCATTGCCTCCGTCAGGTCCGGGTCCATGCCCAGAAGCCGGAGGGTCTGCCCCACCGCCCCGGGTTCCCGCGCCATCACCAGCAGCAGATGGGCAGAGCCGACGTAGCTGTGTCCCAGACTTCTCGCCAGTTGGGCGGCACGCTGGATCAGGTCGGACGTCAGTATATCGTAATGCACGGTATCCCTCCCGAGTTAATGGTTTTTCCCTTTCCTGTTCCGGAAAATTTTCACCACCCAAGGCAGAAATTATTCAAAAATTTTTTATAAAAAAGGAATTGCTTTTTGGGAAAACCATGTTACAATGGGGATACGCTAGTTGTGTGGCGTGCAATACATATTAGATAAATGGAGGTAACACCATGGCTTACACGATTACTGACCGCTGCGTCGCCTGCGGCTCCTGCGCCGAGCAGTGCCCTGTCGAGGCTATTTCCGAGGGTGACGGCAAGTACGAGATCAACCCCGATATCTGCGTTTCCTGCGGTTCCTGCGCCGATCAGTGCCCCGCCGACGCTATCGAGGAAGGCTAATCTTTCTCAGACCCGAATTGGCCTGCGCAAGTGCTTGCGCAGGCCGATTTTTTGTTGTATAATAGCGTAAATATCACCACGGGAGGCATTCATGGAGCAGTTACCCAACGGATTTACCCTGAACCTGCCGGAAGGCGCTTTTCCCTTGAGCACCGATTCCATGGTGCTGTCCCATTTTGTCAGGCTCCCCAAAAACGCCCGGGTGCTGGATCTCGGCTCCGGCTGCGGCACACTGGGGCTGCTGCTGTGCGCCGTGAATGAAAGCTGCCGCGTCACCGGCGTGGAGCTGTCTCAGAGTGCCCACCTCGCCGCCATCGACAACATCCGCCGCAACGGCCTGACGACCCGCATGGAAAGTATATGCGTCGATGTGCGGCAAGTTCCCGGCAGTTTTCCTCCGGGAAGCTTTGATGTCTGCGTCTCCAATCCCCCCTATTTTTCCGGCGGCCCCGCCAGCCGCACCGCCGCCCTTGCCCGCCGGGAGGACGCCTGCTCCCCCGCCGACCTGTTCAGGGCCGCCGCTTGGGTGCTGAAATACGGCGGCGACTTTTTCCTCGTCCACCGGCCGGAACGGCTGGCCGAGCTGATTGTCCGGGGTTCGGAGGTCAATCTGGAAGCCAAGCGGCTGTGCCTTGTGCGCCATCAGGCGGATTCCCCGGTGAATCTTGTCCTGCTTCAGCTGCGCAAGGGCGGAAAGCCCGGTCTTAAATGGGAGGAGATCGTCCTCCACGACTTGAGCGGTGCCCCCACCGAGCAATACCGCCGAATTTACCATCTCTAGGAGGTTTCACATGGCTGGAATGCTGTATCTTGTCCCGACCCCCATCGGCAATCTGGGGGATATCTCCCTGCGCTGCCGGGAGACACTGGAAAGCGCCGACTTCATCGCCGCCGAGGATACGCGGGTGACGCTGAAACTACTCAACCATCTGGGCATCAAAAAAAGCCTTGTCAGCTACTACGAGCATAACAAGGCCACGAAGGGCGACCGGATCGTTGACCGCATTCTCGCCGGGGAGACCTGCGCGCTGGTCTCCGACGCGGGCAGTCCCGCCATCTCCGACCCCGGGGAGGACCTGGTCAAGCAGTGCGCTGAAGCCGGCATCATCGTTTGCGCCATCCCCGGTCCCTGCGCCGCCATCACGGCGCTGAGCATTTCCGGGCAGTCCACCGGCCGGTTCTGCTTTGAGGGCTTCCTCTCCACGGCGAAAAAAAGCCGCCGGGAGCATCTGGACGCCCTGCGAACCGAGACCCGGACGATGATCTTCTACGAAGCCCCCCACAAGCTGGTGTCCACGCTGGCGGATATGTCAGAAGTCTTCGGCGCTGACCGCCCCGTCAGTCTGTGCCGGGAGCTGACAAAGCTTCATGAAGAAGTCGTCCGCACCACACTGGGGGAAGCCCTGACAAAGTACACCGAAACGCCGCCGAAGGGGGAATTCGTTCTCATCGTCGCGGGCGCGCCGGAAACGGTAAAGGAATCCGCCTCAGAGGACGACGCCGCCGCCCGTGTCGCCCAGCTGATTTCTCAGGGGCTCAGCCGCAAGGATGCGGTCAAGCAGACCGCCGCAGAGCTGGGACTTCCCAAAAATGTGGTTTATGACATTGCGTTAAAAGACCCCGAATGACTTTTGAAGTCATTCGGGGTCTTTTTCAAAATTCCGTCATGTTTCTGATGCATTCCTGACAGATGTTCTTCTGCCGGTAGGAGATCAGCCCTCGGGAAGAACCGCAGAAAACGCACGCCGGCTCGAACTTTTGCAGGATGATGCGATCACTTTCCATGTAGATCTCCAACTCGTCCCGTTCCGCGATGTCCAGTGTGCGGCGCAGTTCAATGGGCAGCACGATTCTGCCAAGCTCATCTACCTTTCGGATAATGCCCGTAGACTTCATTGCGGTCAGCTCCCTTCCTTCGTTTTCCAGCGGCTTATTTGCATTATCATTATACTAATTTTATTTACTATAGTCAAATACTTTTTACAACAAACTGAAATTTTTGTCGAAACATTTCCATTCTTTTCCATTTCTTATCCGCATACCATGCGTTAAGGAGCCTCTGATTCAATCGGCAAGAGCTGGCGGCAGAAGATTTTGGCTCAGCCAAAAGTTCTGGAAGCGGAGGAATACTGTATGTACCCGCAAGGGGTATGCCGCATCCGTAAGCCAGCTTACGCTGGCAACGGCTGCGCAATATTTCCCGCTTTCAGAACTGCACGGATGGGGCAAAAGATTCGCCGCCAGCCGAAGACGATTGATTCAGAGATTCCTTAAAGGAGGAATGCGCATGGTCATGAGCTGGATATGGACGGGCATCGTTCTGATAAGCATTCTCTGTGCGCTGGTTCTGGGCAACGGCAGCGCGCTGGCGGCGGCCACGGTCAGCGGCGCACAGGCCGGGATACAGCTTGCCCTGTCCATGGCGGGGAGCCTGTGCCTGTGGACGGGGGCGGGGCGGCTGATGGAGCACGCCGGAATCACCCGGATGCTCTCCCGGCTTCTGTGCCCCCTGCTGCACCGGGTGTTTCCCAGCACAAAGGAGGACGCTGCCCTCGCGGAAAGTCTGAGCGCCAACATCTGTGCGAATTTTCTCGGCCTCGGCAACGCCGCCACGCCCATGGGCATTCAGGCGGCGCAGCGGATGAAGCGTGGCGGCACCGCCACGGACGAGCTTTGCCGTCTGATCGTGCTGAACACCGCCTCCATCCAGCTGATCCCGGCGAATGTGGCGGCTGTCCGCAGCGCTCTGGGATGCGCGACTCCCTTTGATATTCTCCCGGCAGTGTGGGTCACGAGCCTGTGCTCTGCCGGACTGGGGGTCACGGTGGCGTGGGTACTGGGAAAGGTCTGGCGGAAATGACGGATTACATTGTTCCGGTGCTTCTGTTTCTGGCGGCGGCGCTGGCTCTCGGGAAGCGGGAAAACGCCTATGACCTTCTCCTTCAGGGCGGCGCGGACGGGCTGAAACTCCTTGTGACCATTCTTCCGGCGCTGGTTCTGCTGCTGACCGCCGTCCATATGCTTCGCGCTTCCGGGGCGGTGGCGCTTCTGAGCGATTTCTTTGCCCCGGTCTTTTCCTTTTTCGGCATTCCGCCGGAGACGGCCATGCTCGTGCTCATCCGCCCCATCAGCGGCAGCGCCGCCCTTGCGGTGGGGGCAGAACTGATGGCGCAGTACGGCGTGGATTCTCAAATCGGCCGCACGGCAGCGGTGATGCTGGGTTCCACGGAGACGACCTTTTACACCATCAGCGTCTACTTTGGCGCGGCGGGCATCAAAAAGACCCGCTACACCCTTCCGGCGGCGCTGTTCGCGGACTTTGTCGGCTTTCTCATGGCGTCGTGGACGGTGAAATGGTTCTTCTGAAAATGTTCAGGCGCACCCTTGCGGGTGCGCCTGTTCGTTATTCTCCCTTATTTTCCTGCTTTGCGGCGCTGCTTCTCCTGCGGCGGCGGCGGGGACGGGGCGTTTCCTCCGGGTCGGCCTTTTCCGCACGGCGGGCGTAGGCTTCCGCCGCTTCGGAGGTGGCCTCATAGGTCAGCCGGCTGACCCGGGTCAGGCCGTCCGGCTGCTGGGAAAGCCGCACCCGAATGAGAAATTTTCCATGCTCCGGGCAGGCAGCCAAGTCCATATACCGGTGTCCGGGCTGGGAAAACCACCGGGAGCCAAGCATTCGCCCGCCGCAGACGGGACACTTATTCTCCTCCCCGGACATGGCGGCCAGCGCTTCCCGCTTGTCAGCGTAGTCGTAGAACACCTTCCGGGCAATGCAGCCAGGAAGTTCCGCACCGTGGAAGCCGTTTTCGTGGCTTTTCAGCGCCGCGTCATACTCCCGCGCGCCTTTCTTCAAGTCCAGCATGGCGCAGATCAACGCCGTGTGATAGGCGTCGCCCAGCGCGTCATGGGCGGGACGGGTCGCCTCGATGCTGAACATTTCCATGGCGGTTTTCAGCGCTTTCTGGGAGGTGGAGCCGTCGGTCTGGGCGTTGAAGATCATCTGGGCGTTGTACCACTTCTCCGTGAAACGCTCATCCAGACCGAAAAGCCGCAGATTTTCCCGCAGAATGCCGATATCGTCAAAGCCCCATGTGAGGAACACCACGTCGTCGCCGCACCACTCCCGGAACTTTTCGATTGCCTCGGGGAACGGCACGCCCTCATCCCGCAGGCGGGCTTCCTTGATACCGGTGAGCTTGCTGACCCGGCGGTTCAGGTGCCGGTAATACTTGGGCTTCACCATGATCTGGAATTCATCCTGAACGAACTGCTCCTCCGACACCCGGACGGCGCCGATCTGGATGATCTCCCCCCGGATGTCCACGGGCAGCACCTTTTTGGAGGAAGGAGACCCCGGCCATGGCTGGTTCCATTCCATATCCAATACAATATAATCCATCGCGCGTAACCTCTGCTATCTTATGATACTACGCGATATCATAACACACAAACCCGGCATCTGTAAACAGGAAGTTGCAAAAGTTCTGACATTATCCTATGTAACCCCCGTTTTCAGGGGGCAGGAAACATTTCATACTGAACTCCAATTAAAATCTTTAGAAAAGATTTTAATTGCCCGAAGGGCAAGGAGTTCATATGAGACTTGTTTTGTGATTTCTTTCCTTATAAATCACAAAACTGGCAGCGCCATTAGGCGATGCCTTCCTGATTAAAATCAAAGATTTTAATCAGGAAATAGTATCAGGTGCGCATTTCCTTTTTATCCAGCTTGCCCTCCTGCCATCCGGCGCTTTTGCCGCAGACGGGGCAGGGGTCGCAGGCGCGGATACCCTCGTAGGTGTAACCGCAGTTCAGGCAGCGCCAGCGGATCGGCTCCTGCTTTTCCGTCAGCTCGCCCTTGGTGAGCTGCTGCTCGAGAGACTGGAACTGGTTGTGGTGAACGCCCTCGATCCGGGCGATCTGCATCCACAGACGCGCCGCGTCGTTGTAGCCCTCCCGCCGTGCCATTTCCGCGAAGCCGGGGTAAACGTCGTCATGCTCGTCCTTTTCCCCGTTGGCGGCGAATGCCAGATTTTCCGCCGTTGTCCCCAGCTGGAAGGGATAGCCGGCGCTCAGGTCCACGTTTTCGGCGCAGCCGCCCAGCCGTTTCAGCATTTCCAGGAATTCCTCCGCGTGGACGGTTTCGTTTGCCGCCGTTTCCTCAAAAATTCTCGCGATCCACTCGAAGTTTTCCTTCCGCGCCACCCCGGCGTAGACGGTGTAGCGTGTCCGCGCCTGAGATTCCCCGGCGAAGGAACGGACCAGATTCTTTCTGGTTTCCGAATTCAAAAAGTCCATAATCAGAAGCCCCTTTCTCTGGAAAGGATACCCTGTTTTGCGGTATAATATGCAAAGAAACGTCCCGGAACGGCAAGCCGTTCCGGGACAAACTATTTAACGATTACAGCAGATCCTTCACCAGAGACAGGGCAGCCTCGTCCGCCACCAGCGTGAAGTCGGGGTGCAGCTGGAGGATGGAGCCGGGCGCCTGAGGCTTGATGGGGCCAAAGAAGCAGTCCTTCACGGCCTGTGCCTTCTTTTCGCCGTTGACCACCAGCAGAACGCGCTTTGCCTTCATGATGGAGCCGATGCCCATGGTGTAAGCGTGGGTGGGAACGTCGTCCCGGGAAGCAAAGAAGCGGGCGTTGGCGTCGATGGTGGAAGCGGTCAGCGCAACCTTGTTGGTGCCCTTGACGAAAGCGTCCGCAGGCTCGTTGAAGCCGATGTGGCCGTTGGGGCCGAGACCCAGCAGCTGGAGATCAGCGCCGCCGAAGGCGTCGATGACGGCATCGTACCGGGCGCACTCCGCTTCGGCGTCGGGGTTCATGCCGTTGGGGATGTTGCAGTTATTTTGATCGATGTTCACATGGTCGAACAGGTTGGAGCGCATAAAGTAAGCGTAGCTCTGGTCGTGATCCTTGGTCAGGCCCACGTACTCGTCCAGGTTCACGGTTCTGACCTTGGAGAAGTCCAGATCGCCGGCTTCGTACTTGGCGATCAGTTCCTTGTAAGTACCCACGGGGCTGCTGCCGGTTGCCAGACCCAGCACGCAGTCGGGCTTCAGATAAATCTGGGCAGCGATAATATTGGCGGCCTTGCGGCTCACGTCGTTATAATCCTTGGCACGAATCAGTCTCATTGGTAAAGTTCCCCTTTCGTAATTGACTGACGGTATTATACCATCCTTTTCATTTTCTGTACAGTGCTTTCGGGGATTTTAGTTTATTTTGGTAAATCCATTCGTATTTCGTGACCATGTTTTATACGGGGAGTATCTGGCCTTATTTTATATCGTAGATTTGGCACTATATTTATAGCCAGAACTTGCTATACTGTTTCCATACCAATTCGGGAGGTAATTCACCATGGAAAAGAAACATACCCTGACCACACGGAAAATCGTTTTCGCGGCGCTGATGGCGGCTTTGACCGTAGCCGGTTCCGCGCTTCGCGTCACCCTGCCTCTGGATATCGCGGGAACCACGTCCTTCCATCTGGGCAACATCATGTGCGCCCTCAGCGGCATTCTGCTTGGCCCATGGCTGGGCGGTCTGGCCTCCGGCCTCGGCTCTGCCATTTATGATATCATGAACCCGCTGTACATCTCCGAGTGCTGGATCACCTTCCTGACCAAGGGTGCTTACGGCCTTGTCGCGGGTCTCATCATCCGGGCGGGCGGAAAGAAATTCGGCTATGTCAAAGCGCTTCTCGCCACGCTGGCCGGAGCCCTGACCTACGCGGTGCTGTACCTCGCCAAGAGCTATTTCTACAGCGGCCTGCTCATCAAGGGTCTGACCCCCGACGCGGCGCTGCTTACCGTCGTCGCCAAACTCCCCGCCACTGCCTTCAATGCCGTGGTTGCCCTCGTCTTCGCCCCCATCCTCGCGGTCGCCATCCAGAAGGCGCTGGAGGAAAACCATCTGACAATGGAATAACGTCAAAATATGCGGGATGCAGAATTCTCTGCATCCCGTCAGTCTGTCAAATAACCCTCACTTTCAATAAGCGAAAGTGGGGGCATTCTTGT
>ERZ827440.1390-NODE-1390-length-26863-cov-4.497836_pt1 | contig 26863 bp, 27 predicted proteins | sample MGYA00519774_ERZ827440 | MGnify/ENA primary metagenome ERZ827440 (study PRJEB31778, sample SAMEA3449302) | human gut metagenome | biome: human gut; feature: human-associated habitat; material: faeces | place: United Kingdom | collected 2010/2012 ... | reverse complement strand
TCTAGATTTAGATGAAGACGATGAAGATATAGAAGATGATGATCTAGATTTAGATGAAGACGATGAAGATATAGAAGATGATGATCTAGATTTAGATGAAGACGATGAAGATATAGAAGATGATGATCTAGATTTAGATAAAGACGATGATGAAGACGATGAAGATATAGAAGATGATGATCTAGATTTAGATGAGGACGACGAAGATATAGAAGATGATGATCTAGATTTAGATGAAGATGATGAGGATGATATAGAAGATAATGATCTAGATTTAGATGAAGATGATGAAGATGATGAAGATATAGAAGATAATGATCTAGATTTAGATGAAGACGATGAGGATATAGAAGATGATGATCTAGATTCAGATGAAGACGATGAAGATATAGAAGATGATGATCTAGATTTAGATGAAGATGATAAAGATATAGAAGATGATACTTCAAAATCAGATGAAGAAGATACGGAGAATGATACCTTAGATTTGTACGAAGATGAAAATAAATATACAAAAGATGATGATCTGGATCTAAATGAAAAAGATAATGAAAGCGATGTTATCGATTTAGATGAGAAGATAGAGACAGATGAAGATATAGGAAATATAAATAATGGCGATGTAACACAAAATAATGATTTTAATTTAGAAGATGATGATATATCAAATCTAGATGATGATTTTGATTATGAAGAAGATAATGATAACGATTTAATAGATTTAGATGATGATGACTTAAAAATTGATGATAGTCAGACAAATTTGACTAATAATGGACAGGGGCAATTTAGTGGGATAAAGAATAAAAACTACAATCCAAATTATGATATTTCAAGACAGATAAATGAAATTAATGGTGATGTAGATAACAAGAACATAACAAATGTAAAAAAGATAAATTTATCAAATGGAAAGAAAATTGTTGCTTTTGTAGGAGCTCATGGAAATGGCACATCATTTATAGTAAATAATATGGCACAACTATTATCTGAACAAGGAATAAAAACATCAATACTGGATTTAACTAAAAATAGAAATTCATATTATACGTATATAGATGAGTTAGAAGAAGGATTAAGAAATACAGCATATTCTTGTTTCGAAAAATTAAAAAGTGGAATTCCAGATGGAATAAAGGTAAATAAATATTTAACTGTATATACAGCATTGCCAGGCTCTGATGTTGATATTGAAGATAAAGAAGGAACAATAAATACAATATTAAGTGATTCATCTTTAGTATTACTTGATTGTGATTTAGAAACAGACTTAGATTACTTTGAAATAGCGCAAGAAATTTATTTAGTACAAAGTGTAGATGTTCTAACTATACAACCATTAACTGCATTCTTAAAAAAAGCTAAAATGAAGAAAAAATTAGATGAAAGTAAGTTGAGAATTTTAATTAATAAATATTTAAGGGTTAAAAAAATGACTGTAGAAAAGCTAATAGGTGCAATGTCAATATATAATTCTCCAGATATGACTTATCAATTAGAATTATTTAACGGAAATAAAATTGAATATTTAACAATTCCTTTTGAAGAAGAGAATTATGCTAAATACTTAACTGAGCTAATTATGTGTAAAATAACAATAAGAGGATATTCAAAAAATCTAATAAATAGTTTTAATAAGCTAGCAAAAATGATATATCCAATAAATGGAAAAAATAAATGAAATTTGTATTTAAATAATTTTAAATACTAGAAAATGGTAGGTGATATTTTTGAACACTGTAGTGACAGTTTTAATAATTTTAATATTATTACTATTAGGAACAATTTTTATAGTAGCAGTAAAACTTTTCAATATGAATGAAAAAATAAAAAAGTTGAAAAATACAAATCAAAAGGTAAATTCTTTAAGTATTTTACAGGAGTTTATGAAAATAATAGGAGACAACTTAACCTCTTCATCTGATAAAGTTGAAAAAATAAATAATGCACTAATAGAAAAATATGAAATTAAATATTCTACAATTGTAATATTTGATGGAACACGATATAAGGTTGAGTCTTCAAATGTAAGTGAAAAACATTGGCAAACATTTGAAAAGCTACAAGAGCAAGATATATTTATGGAGAGCATTAAAAGTGCTACTCCAAAATATATCACTGTAAATCAAGGTGAGAAATTACCTTATTTAGAAATGGAATTTGATAGAGCAAAATCAGCTATCTTTTTCCCCATGTATATTGATAATGTATATATAGGATATTGGTTAATAGAAGGTACAAGGCCTCATGAGTTTGATAAAATTGATACAGCTATATTAGATGTAATAAAAAATAATTTGTTATCAGCAGTAAGATGTATTAAAAATCAAAGAATACTGGAAAATTTGGCAAAAATAGATAAAGTTACAGGTTTATATACATATGAATATGTATATGGATCTGCAAGAAAAATAATTGACAAATATCCAACATCTATAGTATCATTAATAAAAATTATAAATTTAAGACAAATTGAAGAAAAAATTAGCAAAAAAACATCAGATATGGTATTAAAAAAAATAGCGGAATTTTTTAAAACAAGTTTATCTCCAGAATATTTTTGTGTAAAATATTATGAAGATGAAATAGCAATAATATTTTCAGGGAGTGATTTAGATGGTGTAGCAAAATTCATGGAAGATATTAAGCTAAATATTGAAAAAATGAGAATTAAAACAATTGCTAGTTTAAATGAAAAAATGAATGGATTAGCTGTAGCACCAAAATTAAATATTGTGATGACAACATATTACAAAGAAACAGCATTAGAAGAAATATTTAATAATTTATGTGAATATTTAGATACTGCGGAAATGAATGAAAGTGATATAAGTTGTCTATAATAAGGAGGAATTACTATGACTGATGAAACTGTAAGTTTTTATGTTGAAAAAGAAAAAAATCAAAAAACGAAAGAAATTCTTAAAAATGTGTATGAAGCTCTTAAAGAAAAGGGATATAATCCAATTAATCAAATTGTTGGCTATATATTATCTGGTGATCCAACATATATTACAAGTTACAATAACGCAAGAAACCTTATAAGAGAAGTAGAACGTGATGAACTTTTGGAAAAAATGGTTAAATTTTATATAGGAATAGATGATGAGTAAATGAGAATTTTAGGAATTGATTATGGTGATGCAAGAGTGGGAATTGCTATAACTGACCCACTAGGTATAACTGCGCAAGGTTTAGAAACAATACATTATAATGGAAATGATAAGCAAGTTTTGAATCGTTTAGAGGAGATAATAAAAAAGTATGATGTAACAACATTGGTTATTGGTATGCCAATAAATATGAATGGAACCAAAACTGAAAGAGCAGAAATAACAGAGAAATTCATACATAAAATGAAATGTAAATTTGGAAAAATACCAATAGAAACAATTGATGAAAGATTAACAACTGTTGAAGCACATAAAACAATGAACTATTTAAATATAAGTAAATATAAAAAAAGAAATATTGTGGATACTATATCTGCTGTATATATATTAGAAACTTATTTGAAAAAAATAATGTGAAAGGAGAAAATTTAATGAGTAAAGATTTTTTTGGAGAAGAGGAGCAAGAGCTAGGAGTAAATGAGGAAGATTTATTTATTCTTAATGATGAGGATGGAAATGAAATTAAATTTGAATTTTTAGATTTGATAGAATTAGAAAATGAAAATTATGTAGTTTTATATCCTATAGATAATGTAGATGATGAAGTTGTAATTTTACGAGTACAGGAAACAGAGGGAGAGCAAGATGAATATTTAAGTGTTGATGAAAAAACATTACAAGCTGTTTATGCAATATTTAAAGAAAAATTCAAAGATGTATATAATTTTCAAGATTAAGAAATGCACAAAGATATTATTCAATTTTGTTTAATATTTTTGTGCTTTATTTATAATTTCTAAAAATTATAAATATATATTGTTCTAAAATTCATGTAAATATAATAAATCTATTGTATAAGATTAAGTTAGGGGGAATTTGCATGAATAAGTTAAAATGCATTATTAAAGGTCTTGTTATATCTAATATTGTATCATTATTTTTTTTATTTATTATTTCTATTTTATTACTTAATACGAACTTTAAAGAGCAATATATAGAAGGAACAATAATAATATTTTCAGCTATAAGCATATTGATAGGAACATCTATAGCTACAATTAAAATAAATAAATACGGAATTATAAATGGAATAATAATTTCTATATTATATATGTTAATATTATACATTTCTTCAAGTTTTATATGCAATGATTTTTCAGTATCAATAAGTACAATATTTATGTTGATATTTGGAATAATTTTAGGTACTTTAGGAGGAATAATTGGTGTTAATATAAAATATTAAAATTTTACAAAATATGGTTGATATTTTTTTTAATTTAATATAAAATTTAAAAATGTGGAGGATAGTTAATTATAATTTTTTAGATTATTAAAATTTACAAATGAAAAATGATAATAAATCTATCTAAATTAATAATTAATCATACAAATTATTATAAATATGAAGGATAAAAAGGAGGAAACAAAGTGAAAAGAAATTATACATTAAAAGTTACTTTAGCAATGTTATTTGTGGTATTGGTATCCTTAGTATCATTTGTAGGGGTATACAAAGGAAAAAATCTAATTAAGGATTACACATTAGGGAAAGACTTTAAAGATAGAAAGGTTGCATTTTTTTCAGTAAAAGAAGATACTTCAAACACTAAAAATCAAAATGAAAACAATGAAAATGCTGAAAATACTGAGAATACTGAAAACAATGAAAATGCCGAAAATACTGAAAATCAAAATGTGACACCTGAAGAAAATACTAATGAAATAAATAAAGAAAAGGAATATAATAATGCTAAAAATATAATCGAAAAAAGGTTGGCTGAAATAAAGGCTCAAGATTATAATATAAGATTAAATGAAGAAAATGGAAGCCTAGTATTAGAAGTTCCAACAAATATGGATACAAGTAATTTAGTAGAATTATTATCAAAAGGAAAAGCTCAGATTGTAAATCAAAGCAGTAATAATGACGTTATAGTAGATTCAAATGGATTTAAGAGCGCATCGGCAAAAATAGATACTAAAAATTACTCAAAACCAGTAATTGTATTAGATATAGAGTTTAGCAAAGATGCTAAAAATGCATTTAAAAATGCAAACACTAAATATACTGATAGCGACGGAAATGAGAAAGATGCAACTTTCGCATTTACATTAGATGGACAGTCATTATATAGTGATACAGCAGAAAAATTTGTCGAAACAGCTAAAAATGGTGCATTATCATTATCTTTAGGACAGGCAAGTGAAAAAAAGAAACTTGAAGACAATTTTACAAGTGCACAAATTTTAGTAGCATTAATAAAATATGGTGAAATTCCAATAGAGTATCAAGCTGATTCAGTAGAAATTGTATCATCTAATATAAATATAAAAACGATTATTATAGTGGCTTCAATAGTTGGATGTATTATGCTAATTTTTGCAGTAATGAAATTTAAGAAAAAAGCAATTTTACCTATAATATCTATAATAGGATTAGTTGCTTCAATGCTACTAGTTTTAAGATATACAAATGTTGAAATAACTTTATTTACAATTTTGGGAGTAACAATAATAACCATAGCTGATTATGTATTAATATTGAAAGCTCTTGGAAGCAATAAAAATTTTAAACAAGATGTAATTGAAGAGCTTAATATTTTAATACCATGTATGATAAGTGCAATTGTTTTTTGTTGCGCTCCATATTTACAATTAGCAACATTAGGAATGTCAATTTTCTGGGGAATTATAGTAATGTTTATATATAATATTGTAATTACAAAAGTTTTAATAGATAAATAATTGTGGGAGAGGTGAAAAGAATGAAAAAAAAGTTATTTTTGATAACAATAATTATCACAATTATTGGAATAATAGTTGTTGCACTAAAAGGGTTTAATGTAAACTTCAAATATAGAGCACATAAAGCGATTACTGTTCCAATTAGTACAGATTTTAATGTGAATGATATACAATCTATAATAGATGAAGTGTTTGGAAAAAATAAAGCAAGTTTTGAAAAAGCTGGAATATATAATGATGAGGTTATAATAAGTGTTTATGATGCAACAAATGAACAATTAATTAATTTAAAGAATAAAGTAAATGAAAAATACAATATAAATCAAAAAATAACAATTTCAATAGGAAAAGAAGATTATAATGTAGATGATATAAAGACAATTGCAAATGAAGTTTTTGCAAAAGAAGATACAAATGTTGAAAAATCTTCAGATGATGCAAAGTATGTTGTAATTGAGTCATCTTTAATAACAAAAGATGAACTAGAAACTTTAAATAGCAAAATAAACGAAAAATATCAATTAACAAATGAAGTATCTTCAATAAAAGTATCTCAAGTTATGTCTGTAACAGATATTCCAAGAGTAAGATTGATTGATATGGCAAAACAATATCTAGTATATACTGGAATTTCAGCAGTATTAATATTAGTTTACTTTGCGATAAGATTCCAAAAAATAGGAATCATAAAAACTGTAATAGGAAGCATTATAGTTACAATATTAGCTGAAGCTTTATATATGGCAATAATAGCAATTACAAGATATCCAATAGATAAAATTGCTATTATTGGTGCAATTTCAATATATATGTTAATAATGATATTCTTAAATGATAATTTCTTAAAACAAATAACTAAAACAAAAGCTATAGAAAAAAAATAAAATATCAAAATAAAAAATAACGAATATAATATATTATATTCGCTATTTTTTTGTTTATGCGATACAACTAAATATTACAATAAAGATAAATTTTATATATAATTATTAATTTGAAAGAGGGTGAGAAACATAAGAAGAAGATGTTATTGTTATACAAGAAGTTTTGAAAAAAATATAGACTACAAAGGAATGGTAGAAATAGTAAATAAATATCCAACAGTTATTGTAGATGTACGAAGTGAACAGGAATTCAAAGAAGGTCATATAAATGGTGCAATAAATATTCCTTTGTATAGAGTTAAATCAGAATTTTCGAAAAAGATAAAAAATAAAAATGAATATATAATTTTATATTGTACAAGTGGGATAAGAAGTAAGAAAGCTCAGAATATATTAGAAATAATGGGATATAAAAATGCATATAATTTAATAAGTGGATTTAGTGAATAAATAAAAAAATAATAAGCATATAAATTTTATTATTGCTTATTATTTTTACAAATTTTAGATGTATTAAAATATAAGTTGCATATATTACAATTTTGGCAGAGTGTAACTCTGTTTTTAAAAATTTGCTTTAAAAATTTTATAAAATTATCTTCAGTATTATTTAAATGAATATACAATTTTTGAGGTAATAATGATAATAAAGCATTTAATATAAAATCATTATTTGAAAAAGATATATCAGATAAATATACTTGTGAATTTGATGTATCTGTTATTATATTCTTAGAATCATCGAGAATTAGTTTTATATTACCACTATATATTAGATGTATAGAATTTGATTGAGGCTCTTGAACACGTATATATTCAGATAATAAATTTACATATTCTGAATATTCTTTTTTTATAATATATTCATTTATTGAACTTTCTAAAATTAAGTTTATAAAGTTTTTATAATTATATAATCTAAAATTTATGAAACCTTCTAATATACAAGTTGAATTTTGCATAAAATACTCTTGTATGCTATTATTTAAAATATTTCTTTTTTGCTTGGCATTTGATGTTAAATTTAAATTATTTATTGTATTTTTTTGAATTTCTTTTTTTTCATCTGGTGTAAAATAAAAAAAGTCAAAATTCAATTGTTGCTGTATAAACGAATTTTCATAGCGTTCTATTATAAATACTGATAATAAATTTGAAAAAGTATTATAAAAGTCATTTGTATTAGTACCTAAATAATGAATTATAAGATTTTTATATAATTTGAATTGTTTTTGGGAATAGTATATTTGTGGTAGAGTTATTTTGTCTAAGTTTTGCTCTAAATAGTTTAATAAATTAGAATTAGAACTTTTTAAACATATTGATATCATACAAAAAACTCCTTTCTTAAACAAATATAGTATTTACCAAAAATATATTGATATACATATTTTATTCAAAAATGAGTTTTTTGTAACTTGTTTTATATTAAATTGATAAATGGATTTTTAGAAAGTTTAAATATTTTTTTATTTAAGTATGAAAGATCATTTGATGATGGAAAATTAAAAGATAAACTATAGCTTGCAAGTTGTTGCTTTGAAAAGTTATAAGTTTTATTTATTTTGTTATTTCCGTATTTTCCATCACCTAATATGGGTAAACCTATATGAGATAGGTGTGCTCTTATTTGGTGGGTTTTTCCAGTTTCTAAATGAATGTCTAATAAACTTATGTTTTTTTCTTTATTGGATTTTATTAATATATAGGAAGTTATAATTTTTTGATATCCTTTTTGAGGAATATCTGAAATATATACTTGAGATTTTTTTGCATCTTTAAACAAAAAAGCTTCAAGTTTTTGTGATTTCATTTTGGGTATTCCATAAACAATACACATATAATGCTTTTCAACAAGGTGATTTTTAAAAGCCAAAAGAAGTTCATCAAGACTTGATTTATTACGAGCAAATAAAACTAATCCAGATGTATTTCTATCTAATCTATGACAAGGCTCTATAAATGTATTAGCATCATTGGAAAAAAGTTTTTTTGCATAATCAGTTAAAGAGTTTTTGCCAGTAACTTCAATACTTTGAGGCTTATTAAAAATAACAATGTTATTATCTTGATAAACAATAGGAATATCTAATTTTTTATAAAGAAAATCATCAGCTACATATATTTTCACATCATCTCCTGTTCTTAGCAAACAATTTTCAGATATTCTTTTATCATTAATTTTTATATCTTTTTTTCTTAAAGTTTTATAAAACATCGAAGTTGTTAAACCGTCAAAATTATCTAAAAGAAAATTCATCAATTTTTTATTATTATATTTATCTGTTACAATTAAATTTTTCATATGCACATATTATATAGCAAAACAATGATTTGTCAAATAAAAAATAATATTATACTTCTATTGATAAAAATGCTATAAATATGGTATTATTATTATGTAAAAATATAATGGAATAATTGTAAGTTATAAAATAAATATAAAACATATAGGAGGAACTTTAGTGGAAGATAGAAAAAAGCACATTAGAAATTTTAGCATAATTGCACATATAGATCATGGAAAATCTACACTTGCAGATAGATTAATTGAAATGACAGGTGTATTATCAAAACGTGAAATGGAAAGTCAAGTTTTAGATAATATGGATATAGAGCGTGAAAGAGGTATAACAATAAAGTCTCAGGCTGTTAGAATGTTATATAAAGCGAAAGATGGACAAGAATATGAATTTAATTTAATAGATACACCAGGACATGTTGATTTTAATTACGAAGTTTCTCGTAGTTTAGCTGCATGTGATGGAGCTATTTTAGTTGTTGATAGTAGCCAAGGTGTTGAAGCTCAAACCTTAGCAAATGTATATTTGGCAATTGATAATAATTTGGAAATTTTACCAGTTATAAATAAAATAGATTTACCTAATGCAAGACCACAAGAAGTTAAAGATGAAATTGAAGAAATAATAGGTATACCAGCGCAAGATGCACCATGTATTTCAGCTAAATCTGGATTAAATGTTGAAGAAGTTTTAGAGCGAATTGTTACAGATATTCCTGCTCCAACAGGTGATGAAAATGCAGCTTTAAAATGTTTAATATTTGATTCTTTATATGATAATTATAAAGGAGCAATTGCATATGTAAGAGTTAAAGATGGAACTGTAAAAGTTGGTGACGAAATTTTACTTATGGCAGCTAAGAAAAAATTTGTTGTAACTGAGGTCGGATATTTTGAACCAGGTGAGTACATTCCTTCAAACAAATTACAGGCGGGTGAAGTTGGTTATATAGCTGCAAGTATTAAAAATCTATCAGACATAAGAGTTGGTGATACAATAACATTGGCAGATAAGCCAGCACCAGAACCATTACCAGGATATAAAAAAGTTAATCCTATGGTATATTGTGGTTTATATCCAATGGATGGAAGTGATTATGAAAATTTAAAAATCGCATTAGAAAAATTAAAACTTAATGATGCAGCATTAGAATACGAACAGGAAACATCTGTTGCATTAGGATTTGGATTTAGATGTGGATTTTTAGGATTATTACATTTGGAAATAATTGAAGAAAGATTAGATAGAGAATTTGATTTAAGTTTAATTACAACATCTCCATCAGTTATTTATAAAGTACATAAAACAAATGGAGAAGTAATTGATTTATATAATCCATCAGAATTACCTATGCCAAATGAAATTTCATATATTGAAGAGCCTTTTGTTACAGCAGAAATTTTAACTCCAAAAGATTATGTTGGAGGAATTATGGAAATATGTCAAAACAGAAGAGGTATATATGTTGATATGAAGTACCTTGACCAAAACAGAGTTACTTTAATTTATGAATTGCCATTAAATGAAATTATATATGACTTCTTTGATAATTTAAAATCTAAAACAAAAGGATATGCTTCTTTTGATTACGAATTTAAGGAGTATAGAAGGTCAGAGCTTGTTAAATTAGACATTTGGGTAAATGGTGAAAGTGTTGATGCATTATCATTTATAGTTCATAAAGATATGGCATATGACAAAGGAAAGAAAATGGTAGAAAAGTTAAAAACAGTAATTCCAAGACATTTATTTACAATTCCAATTCAAGCTGTAATTGGTGGTAAAATAATTGCAAGAGAAACTATATCTGCAATGAGAAAAGATGTACTTGCAAAATGTTATGGTGGAGATATTACAAGAAAGAAAAAATTATTAGAAAAACAAAAGCGTGGTAAGAAAAAAATGCGTGAAATTGGAAATGTAGAAATTCCTCAAGAGGCATTTTTATCTGTACTAAAACTTGATGATGAGAATAAATAATAAAATTTAAGGAGATAATCGTGAAAAAAAATAATAAAGAAAATGAAAAATTTGATGACCAAGTAGAAGGACGTAACTCAGTTATAGAGCTACTAGAATCTGGAAGAGATATAAATAAAATTTATATTTCAAATGGTGAAAAACATGGCTCTATAAATAAAATTATTGAACTTGCTAAAAAACGTAAAGTAGTAATATCACAAGTAGACAGAAATAAAATAAATCAAATGTCTCAAACTGATAATAACCAAGGTGTTATTGCAATTGTTCCACCATTTGATTATTGTGATGTTGAAGATATTTTACAAGATGCCAAAAATAAAAATGAAGATCCATTTGTTGTTATATTAGATGGAATAGAAGATCCACATAATTTAGGTTCTATTATAAGAACTGCAGAAACAGCAGGTGTTCATGGAATTATAATACCAAAAAGAAGAGCTGCACAGGTAAATAGTACAGTAAATAAAGTATCTGCTGGTGCTGTGGAACATATGAAAATAGCAAGAGTTAATAATATAAATGAAACCATTAAGTATTTGAAAGACGAAGGATTATGGGTTTGTGGAACAGATATGAATACAAATACTTATTATTATGATCAAGATTTTAAAATGCCAATTGCAATTGTAATAGGTAGTGAAGGCTTTGGTATGAGTAGACTTGTAAAAGAAAATTGTGACTTTTTAGTAAAAATTCCTATGAAAGGAAAGATAACTTCTCTTAATGCAGCAGTTTCTGCTGGAATTGTTATGTATGAAGTAGTAGAACAAAGGATAAAATGAGGTGAAAAAGATGAAAAAAAAAGTCATATTTATTATTATTGCGTGTTTTATTCTGGTAGCTTTAATAATAGGATATATGTATACTAAGACTGATCTTTTTAAAACAGATCAACAGTTATTTTGGAAATATGCAGTAAAAAATAATGAAATGATTGACATTTTTAATAATGAGAATATTAGTAATGTTCAAAGTAAAAAAATAAATAATTCATATAAAGTGGATAGCAATTTGAATATTGTAACAAAAGATGGAACTTATAATATACAATCAAAGACAAATGCAAAAAATTTGAATGATGTTTTTACATATGTTGATTTTACCAAAGATTCAAATGAAATTATAGATTTTAATTTAATAAAAAAAAGCAATGTGGTTGGAATAAAGATGGATGAATTAGCTAATGGATATATTACTTTAAAAAATAGTGATTTAAAAAGCTTAATAAGTAAAATAGATATAAACGACTACAGCAAATTTCCAGATAATATAAATTTTGGAAATTATATAGATGTTTTGCAATTTTCGCAAGAAGATATTAATTATATTACAGATAAATATACTAAATTAATAATTTCAGATACAAATAAAAATAATTACAGTAAAAATGGAACGGCTGGAATAAAAATTAATAATAAAATACATACTGCTAATGCATATAAATTAAAATTATCAGAAAATGAATCAAAAAAGATATTAGAAGACATATTTTTTAATCTTTCAACAGATAGTAGAACATTAAATATAATATCTTCAAAATTAAAAATGCTAAATTTACCTAATGAATATACGCAAATAAATTTATTATCAGATAAGTTTAAAGAAATAGGAGAGAATATAAATGCTATACAAACAACAGATAATGACTTATTAGAAATTATAGTATATGAAGAAAAATCTGAACTAATACAGACAAGTATAAAGATTGGAAATGATCGACTAATAAAAGTTATATATGAAAAGGAAAATGGCATAATTAATATAAAACAGGAAATATTAGATGAAAGCGTGAATGGCAAATTCGTGCTCTCAATATCAGATTTAATGGATAAGGTACTAAATAATATAGAAGAAGTTAATATATTAAATGAGGTTAAAGATGATAATAGTATAATAAGCACAAGTATTGATGTAAAATATGAAAATAGTGATATTAAATATACTTCATTAACTGAAATTACTAATAATATTGAGGAAAATAATGATTATGAAGGTTCGATTAAAATAAACTTAAATAATTTAACTGAAAATCAATTGAAAAATTTTTATAATGCACTAATAAAAACTGCTTCTGGTTTGTATCAGGAAAAGAAAAATATTATTTTTAGTAAATCTCAATGAATTTAGTTTGATGATAGATAATATGGAGGGATAGTTATGAATTGGAAAGAACTTAAAGGGTATACGAATTGGAATGGAGAAATTTCAAATGAAGTTGAGAAAAAAGAAATAGCAAAGAAAATTGCAGATAAAGTAAATAATGGAGATGTTATTGGATTTGGATCAGGATCTACAGCTTTTTTGGCAGTAAAAGAAATAGCAAAAAAGATAAATTGTGAAAATATAAAAATTGAAGCAATTCCAACATCATATGAAATAAAACTATTATGTGCAGAGCTAAAAATTAGAACAGCATCAATAATGGAAAAAAAGCCTGATTGGAGTTTTGATGGCACAGATGAAATTGATGAAAATAATTGGCTTATAAAAGGCAGAGGTGCAGCAATGTTTAAAGAAAAAATGAATATATTAAATTCTAAAAAAGTATATATTCTTGCAGATAAAAGTAAATTTGTAAAAAAATTAGGAGATAAGTTTTATATACCTGTTGAGTGTTATCCAGAAACTATTAATTATGTAAAAGAAGAGCTTTATAAATTGGGAGCTAAAAGTTGTATATTAAGAGCTGGAAAAGGAAAAGATGGTCCAATTATTACAGAAAATAATAATTTTATATTAGATACAAAATTTGAAAATATTGATATAGAGCTAGAAAAAAATATAAAATTAATAACTGGTGTTGTGGAGACAGGGTTATTTATAGGATATAAAAATATAGAAGTATTAGGATTATAGTAAATGTAGAAGAGGGGTCAAATATGAAAAAAGTGTTATTTATTTCGAGTACAGGAGGTCATTTGAGTGAATTATTACAATTAAAACCGTTATTCAAAAAATATGATTCATATATAATAACAGAGCGAGATAAGACGAATGAAAATCTTAAAAAGGAATATGGAAAAAAATTATTTTTTTTGCCATATGGAACAAGAAGTAAATTGTTTTCATACATATTTAAATATTTATATTTGTGCTTTAAAACTATTTTTTTATATTTAAAAATAAGACCAAAATATATAGTTACCACCGGAACACATACTGCTGTTCCAATGTGTTACTTAGGAAAATTATTTGGAAGTAAAATTATTTTTATAGAAACTTTTGCAAATTCCGAGTCAAAAACATTATCAGGAAAGATGATATATCCAATTGCAAATTTGTTTATAGTTCAATGGAAGGAAATGTTGAAATTATATCCCAAAGCTGTTTATGGTGGACCAATATATTAGTAAAAGGAGAAGTTAGATGATTTTAGTATTATTAGGAACACAGAATAATAGTTTTAATAGATTATTAGAAGCAATTCAAAAAAGTATTGAAAAAAAAGTGATAAATGATGAAGTAATTGTTCAAGCTGGATTTACGAAATTTGAATCTAAAGAAATGAAAATATTTAAATTAATCGATAAAAAAGAGCTTTCAAAATTACAAGATAAGGCAGATTTAATAATTACACATGGTGGAGTGGGGTCAATAATTTCTTCATTAGAAAAAGGAAAAAAAGTTATTGTTGTTCCTAGATTAAAAAAATATGGTGAACATGTTAATGATCACCAAATTCAGATTGCTGAAAAATTTGAAAAAAATGGATATGTTAAATGTATAATAGATTTAAAAGATCTAGATAATATAATAAAATCGATGAAAAGTTTTATTCCACGAAAATATGAAAGTGGGAATAAGAAAATACTTTTAATAATTGAAAATTATATAAATAACAATTAATGAATTAATTAAAGGAGAGCTATATGAAAAATGCAATAGTTGTACTAAAGAAATATGCAAATAAAATAGTAAATTCATAATTAATTATAATATATACAGGTAGTGTATTATTTGTAAAAATGTGCTTTTTTTTGTGAAAATATAATATATTTTTCTGCTCTAATACAAAAAACAATAGTTGCTAAAACATTTATTTATTCTATGTATTTAGTGACTTTTGTATTCTTTTTTAAAAATAGGTTAAGATTTGTATTTTCATTTGTTTTAAACTTTTGCTCTAGTGTAATAATGTTTGCAGATGAATTGTATTATAGATATTCGTCAAGTTTATTGTCTGTAGCACAAATTAGTAATTTACAATATTCAGAACAAATATCTGAAGCATTAAAAGAATTAGTAAAATTTAACCAAATATTCTATTTTGTGGATTTAGTATGTATATTAATACTTCTAGTTACAAAGTTTATAAATATAAATAAAGGAAAAAGTAAAAATTGGAAGCCAGCAATATTATATAGTACAATTATGGTAATTATATTTAGCTCAACGTTATTCAACAACTGAGGATTCAGAGCATTCCGCAATGACATCACTTTATCCACTTGAAAATGGAATGGTGTTTGCTCAATACAGTGGAAATAAGTATGATGATACATTTGAAATATACAAGAATGCTGATTATTACACAATGTATATGCATGGAAATGAAGGAAATTTTTGGAATAGACAAAATGTGTATAAATCATTAAAAGTTGATGAAATGCTGGAATTTATTAAAGAAGCTGATCATGAATTTAACAATGTTGAAACTGAAATAAATTATGCTAATGTGGTGTGTGGAATTATAATGGAGAATGGTACGAACGTAAAACAGGAGAAAATGTTAATATAGGTGAGAATGAAAATGATATATTAAATTATTATAAAGATAAAATGGAAAGCGAACTTGCAATATCAAACTCAATAATATTAAATAATTTGTTAAAGTAAAAAGTGAGGAAGGACAAGATATTTGTTATGGATAGTAATCAATTAATTAGACCAGAACTTGAAAATGATTTGGAAGAAAGTTTAGAAACCTCAATAAGGCCCAAATTGTTAGATGAGTATATAGGTCAATCAAAAGTAAAGGAAAATATGAAAATATATATTGAATCAGCTAAAAAGAGAGGCGAAGCACTTGACCATGTATTATTATATGGACCGCCAGGACTGGGAAAAACAACACTTGCCAATATTATTGCAAATGAGATGAATTCGAACATAAAAGTTACATCAGGACCAGCAATAGAAAAAGCAGGAGATTTAGCAGCATTGTTAACAAATTTAAATGAATTTGATGTTTTATTTATCGATGAAATTCATAGATTAAATAAAAATGTTGAAGAGATTTTATACCCAGCATTAGAGGATTTTACTTTGGATATTGTAATTGGTAAAGGTCCCACATCTAAGTCTATAAGAATAGATTTGCCAAAATTCACACTAATAGGTGCGACAACAAAAGCAGGGTCTTTGTCAACACCATTAAGAGATAGATTTGGAATTGTTAGTAGGTTAGAGCTATATGATATAAGTGACTTGAAAAAAATAGTAAAAAGAACTGCAAAAATTTTAGGAGTAAATATAGATGATGTTTCTTCAGAAGAAATAGCAAGACGATCTAGAGGAACACCGAGAATTGCCAACAGACTTTTAAAAAGAGTAAGAGATTACGCAATTGTATTATCTAATAATGATATTAATATAAAACTTACAAAAATAGCATTAAATAGATTAGAAATTGATGAATTAGGTTTGGATGAAATAGATAGAAAAATATTGGAAACCATGATAGAAAAATATGGAGGTCGCCCAGTAGGAATAGATGCATTAGCAACAACAGTTGGGGAAGAAGTTGAAACAATAGAAGATGTGTATGAACCATATTTAATTCAAATAGGGTTTATTTCAAGAACAATAAGAGGCAGAATACCACTACCAGCTGCGTATGCTCATATGGGGTATGAGTTATAAAAATAAATAATTAACAAAAATATATTTTTATAAAGGGGTTTTTGTTTAAAATGAAAAAGTTAAGAAATATTTTATTTTGGAGTGGAATTTTTTTAGTAATTTTAACATATATCGTGATAAAGCCATTAGAAAATTTAGACGAAATGTGGAATTTTAATTTTGCTAGATGTATAGCAAATGGTTTAGTGCCATATAGAGATATCAATATGGTAACAACGCCATTACTAGCATTTATAACTGCTATATTTTTAAAAATATTTGGTAGTGAAATGTTTGTTACAAGAATACTAACAGCTGTGATTGCAACTATCAATTTGGGGATGATATATAAAATTTGTATTAATATTAAGATACATAGTTCAATATCAAAAATTTTAGTGTTAATCATTATGTTCGTAATGAGGACATATTATTGTTTAGATTATAACCTTTTAGCTGTAACTTTTACGCTCACCATAATTTTACTAGAGCTAAAAAATATAAATCAAGAATATAAAAATAAAAAAATTCATATATTTATTGGTATTATATCAGGATTGTTAATTTGTACAAAACAATCAATAGGTTTTTTGGTATGTATAGTTGTCATTTTGAATCAAATATTTTTTATTAAAAAAAGGGATGATATTAAGTTAGTTGTAAAGAATGTATTATTAAGGATAATTGGAATTTTAATTCCAACTAGTACATTTATAATATATTTATTTATATGTAAAGCATTTAATGAATTTGTTGATTATACAATTATGGGATTAAAGACATTCTCAAATTATATATCGTATATTAATTTAGTAAAATCAAATGAAACAATTATAAAAATATTAAGTATTGCAATGCCAATATCATTGATAATCGCTATATTGATAAATATTGTATTAAAAATATTAAAGAAAGAAAACAATTTTTTATTTATAATAACAGTATATTCTGTTGCCATGTTTTTATTGGTATATCCAATTTCAGATAATATACACTTACTTATAGCGATAATGCCATGTTATATTGTTCCAACATATACAATCGGAATATTAATAAAAAAGTTAAATAAGATTAATTTTAGGTATGTGTTTGAGTTTTTTGAAATAGCATCATTTATATGGATAGTATTATTTACAGGATATACAGAAATAAAATATAGAGAAGAGCTTGGGGCTTTGAGCAAGTACAGAGCTTTAAATCATTTCAGTAATATAATAGTAGATTCAAACTTAGAAAAAACAGTAGAGGGGGTCGATAATTATATATTAAAATCTGAAAAAGATGTATATATATTGGATTCTAATGCTGTATTATATATGATACCACTAGATAGATATAACAAAGACTATGATTTATTTGCAAAAGGAAATTTAGGAAGTGGTGGAGAAGAAAAACAAATAAATAAGATAAAAGATAGAGCTGAAAATGATGTTAAATATCTAATTTTAAATAAAAATTATAAATTAAATTGGCAGACACCTACAAAAGTTCTTGATTATGTACGAGAAAACTTTGTGAAAACAGGTACTATAGGAATATATGATGTATATGAAAGAGAGCAAATTATTGAAGAACCGTCAGAAAATTAGTTGTGTTATAAGTAGAAAGAGATGAGTGTAATGAAACTATTAATGCATACATGTTGTGCGCCTTGCAGTGTTTATTGTATAGATGAATTAAGAAAAAATGGAATAGAGCCAACATTATATTGGTATAATCCCAATATACATCCCTATACAGAATATATAGCAAGAAGGGATTGTTTAAAAGAATATGCAAATATAATTAATGTAAAAACTATATTTAATGAAGAGTATGGTTTGGATGAATTTTGTAAAAATGTAGCAGATAATATAAATGCTAGATGTGTAGAATATTGTTATCCAATAAGATTAAGAAAAACATTTGAATATGCAAAGAAAAATGGATACGATACAGTAACAACAACACTGCTATATAGCATTTACCAAAAGCATGAATATATAAAAAAATTAATGGAAGATTTAAGCAAGGAATTTGATATAAACTTTTTATATATAGATTTTAGAAAAGGTTTTTGGATAGGTCACGATAAAGCAATAGAACAAGGTTTATATATGCAAAAATATTGTGGATGTATTTTTTCAGAAGAAGATAGATATCTTAATCGTAATATATCAAAACCTACATTACCAGAAGGCTATGAACAGTTAAAAAGACAGAGGTTAGAGCTAAAAAAAATAGAAAATAAAGAGGCATATATTGATTTATTATTAGAAGCTATTCCGTCAAAAGATATTATTTTAAAATATTTACAGGAATCAGATTGTTATGGATTAAAACGTGGAGATGAGATAGTTTCTTTGGCTGTTATTTTTAAAAGCAATAAAAAAACAATAGAGCTAAAAGCTTTAGTTACAAAGCAAGAATACAGAAACAAAGGATATGCTAAAAAAATATTAAAATCTTTGTGTGGAAACTATAAACAAAAATATGAAAAAATGTTAGTAGGAACAACTGAAAACAATATTCCATTTTATGTAAAATTAGGATTTGATAAATATGAAAAAACAGTAAAAGATTATTTTATAACTAACTATAGCAAAGAAATAAAGTGCGGAAATTTTGTTTATACAGATCTGATATATTATTCAAAAAATTTAAATGAAAAAAGGTAATAAAAAAGAATAAAATGAAATTTACTACTTCATTTTATTCTTTTTATTATTCACCTATTTTATTATAAAAGCTAATTGCCCAAATACCAGCTATACCAACTAAAATATACACTATTCGTGAAACTATAGAAAATCCATTAAATAAAGTTTCAACAAGATTAAATTCAAAAGCACCAACTAATAGCCAATTAAGAGCACCTATAACAACAAGAGTAAGTACTAAATAATTTAAAAATTTCATAAATAGATATCCCCCTTTTGTAATTATTATGTGAAAAAAAGTATAGATTATTCAAAAAAATTAAAATATAATTTTAAAACAATCGATTTTATAAAACACAATAATCCTTGATAAATTTAATAACATATAGTAAAATACTAATAAAATCAAAATGAGTATTTACAAACTATTAATTAGTTTATAAAGATAACTAAAAAATTGCAATATAGCCAGTGATAAGAAAGGAAGAAGATTAATAATGAGTAGATTGTTACTGATAGATGGAAACAGCATATTAAATAGAGCATTTTATGGAATAATGGGAAGCAAAATGCTTACAACAAAAGATGGAACATATACAAATGCTGTATATGGATTTTTAGCAATAATGTTTAAGGCACAGGAGGATTTATCACCAGATCATATGGCTGTAACATTTGATTTAAAAGCTCCAACAGCAAGACACAAAATGTATGAAGGATATAAGGCTAATCGTAAAGGGATGCCAAATGAACTTGCTGCACAAATGCCAATTATAAAAGATGTTTTAAGAAAAATGAATATAACAATAATTGAAAAAGAAGGCTACGAGGGTGATGACATATTAGGAACATTTGCAAGATTAGGAGAAGAAGCTGGACTTGATGTAACAATTCTTTCTGGAGATAGAGATACATTTCAACTTGCAACAGATAAAGTAACAATTCATATTCCACGAACAAAAGGTGGAAAAACAGAAATTGAAGATTTTGATAAAGAAAAAGTAATAAGCACATATGAAGTAGTACCAAAACAATTAATTGAAGTAAAAGGTTTAATGGGAGATTCTTCAGATAATATACCAGGTGTTCCAGGTGTTGGTGAAAAAACAGCATACAAATTAATAAAGGAATATAAAACAATTGATAATTTATACGATATGCTTGAAAAAGATGAAGCAAAAACAATTAAAGGAAAATTAAAAGAAAATTTAATACAAAATAAAGATTTGGCTCTATTATCAAGAACTTTAGGAACAATAAATGTAAATGTTCCAATTGATGATATTTCAGTTGAAGACTTAAAAATTAAAGAATGGAATAAAGAAGAAGTATATAGTATTTTTAAGGAGCTAAATTTTAAAAGATATATAGATAGATTTGAATTATCAGGAGAGGAAGCATCAGTAAAAGATTTAACAGATTTATTTAAAATTGAAGAAAATGTTGATTTAAATAAAATTGCTGATATTATAAAAAAACAAGAAGAATTGATATATTATTTATATAAAAATGATGACAAAGATAGTAAAAATATAATAAAAAAGACTGTAAAATCTATTAGTATATATAATAAAAAAGAAGGAATTGTTTATTATTGTAAAATAAATTCTGAAAATTTGGTTAAGTATTTTAAAAATATATTTGAAAGTACATCAATAAAAAAATATGGCTATAAATTAGTTGAAGACTATGTTTTATTAAAAGAGCTTGGAATAAATCCAGAAAATATTTATTATGATGCAGAAATTTCTGCATATGATATAAATCCAACAAATAAATATAAATTAAACGATTTGTCAATGGAATATTTAGGAATCGATATTAACGAATTTATTGAAAAAGAAAATGAGAATAAAGATACTGTAAGTGGACAAATGAACTTTTTTGATTCTGTAGAAGAAAATGATAATGAAAAATATGAAATTTCAATGTATGCATATGTAATTGGAAATTTATATGAAAAAACAATGAAAAAACTAGAAGAATACAATAGTGTTAATTTGTTTAATAATATAGAAATGCCATTATTACAAGTATTAGCAGAAATGCAATTTAATGGATTATATGCAGATAAAGAGGAATTAATTGAAATTGGTGATAAATTAAAATTAAGATTAAATGAACTAACAGAAGAAATTCACAGTTTAGCAGGAGAAGATTTCAATATTAATTCTACAAAACAGTTAGGTGTAATTTTGTTTGAAAAGCTACAATTACCGGTGATTAAAAAAACAAAAACCGGATATTCAACAGATGTTGATATATTAGAAAAATTGAAAAACAAACATCCTATAATAGAAAAAATTCTTGAATATAGAAGTTTAACAAAATTAAATTCAACATATGTAGAAGGTTTACTTCCATATATAAATGAAAAAACTGGAAGAATACATTCATATTTTCATCAAACAATAACTGCTACTGGAAGAATAAGTAGTACAGAGCCAAATTTACAAAATATACCAACAAGATTAGATTTGGGAAAACAATTAAGAAAAGTTTTTAAACCAAAACAAGGATATATATATGTAGATGCTGATTATTCTCAAATTGAATTAAGAGTATTAGCACATATTTCTCAAGACGAAAATATGGTTCATGCATTTTTAAATGAGGAAGATATACACAAACAGGCAGCTTCAAAAGTATTAAATATTCCAATAGAAGAGGTAACAAAAGAGCAAAGAAGTTCTGCAAAAGCTGTAAATTTTGGAATTGTTTATGGAATAAGTGACTTTGGATTATCAGAGCAATTAGGAATATCAAAAAAAGAAGCTAAAAATTATATAGAGCAATATCTTGAAAAATATAATGGAATAGATAAATTTATGAAAGATATTGTAGAACAAGCAAAAAAAGATGGATATGTAGAAACTTTATTTAATAGAAGAAGATATATACCAGAGCTAAGCTCTAATAATTATATGGTAAGACAATTTGGAGCAAGAGCAGCAATGAATACACCAATACAAGGAACTGCAGCAGATATAATGAAAATTGCAATGGTGAATTTATATAAAGAGCTAAAAAATCAAAAATTAGATGCAAAAATAGTTCTTCAAATACATGACGAATTAATGATAGAATGTAAAGAAGAAGAATGTAAAAAAGTTGAAGAAATATTAAAACAATGCATGGAAAATGCAATAAAATTAAGTGTACCACTAGAAGTAGAAGTATCATGTGCACATAATTGGTACGACTTAAAATAAACAAAAGAAAGGGAAGATAGTATGCCAAAAGCACTTAAAGCAATTATTATTACTATATTAATAATTTTGGTAACATATATAGGTACAGTAAAAATATTTAATGTTCCAGAAAAGATAATGAAAAAAATCTACCCCAAAACATATTCAGAATATGTAACAGACTATTCAAAAGAATATGATGTAGACCCATTATTAGTATATGCAGTAATAAAAGCAGAAAGTAATTTTAAAGAAGATGTAGTGTCAAACAGTAATGCGAAAGGATTAATGCAATTAATGGACTCAACAGCAGACGAAGTTGCAAGCAATATAATAACAGATACAACATTTGAATCAAACATGCTATTTGATGCCAAAACAAATATAAAAATAGGAACAAAATATTTATCAGAATTATTACAAAAATATGACGGAAACTATTACCTAGCAGTAGCAGCATACAATGCAGGAATAGGCACAGTAGATAAATGGATACAAGAAGGCACAATAAAAAAAGACGGCTCAGACATAGAAAATATACCATACAAAGAAACCAATAATTATGTAAGAAAAATAATAAGGGATTATGGAATATATCAGAAGTTATATTAAAAGACATGAATGTGAAAAAAATTAGATAAAATTGTTGGTAAAATTATAAAAAGTGTACTAGGAAAAAGTGTTAAAATTGGAGGTTATTATGGGAAAAAAATTTATGAAAGTTTTTATTGTAGTAATAGTAAGTTTGTTCATTATAATTGGATTATCAATAAAAGTAAATGCAAATATTATAAATGAAGAAGAGCAAGTCCAAAACTTATTAGATATAAAAGAAAAGCAACCTACACCAAAAGAAGATTATGAGAGAAAATATTCAACGGAAAAAAATGGAAGAATAGCATACATCATGCATGAAATAATTGTATATAATATTATTATTGTGTTAATAACATTAATAACAAGTATTATATCTTTAACATTAAATTGCGTAAGAAAAAATGTTGGAAAAGCTATATTTTCTGGAATAGCTATAGTCATTCCAAGTATAGCATATATAATTTTTTTATGTGTATCAGCACTATATGCTATGAACGAAGGTGTAATCAACATAGTTATATTTTTTATGGCATTTTTATTAGAAATAATTGTGGAAATTTTAGCAATAATATTTTGTTTTTCGAAAAAAACAATAAAAGAATAAATATATATTAGTATTTTAAATCAAGTACTTGTAAGAAAAAAAGGAGAGAAAAATTATGAAAAAAGTAGTTGAAGTTGGAGTACAAATTGATTATGTTAAAGAATAAAAAAAGAAACTGATAAAATCAGTTTCTTTTTTTATTATTCAACTGTAACCGACTTAGCTAAATTACGAGGTTTATCAACATCTAATCCTTTATCTTTTGAAATATAATATGCAAGTAATTGCAAAGGTATTACAGAAAGAATAGGGGATAGAAGCGGATTTGTATCTTCTATTTTTACAACATTGTCAAAATTAGAATTTTCTATATCTTGATTTGTTACAATAAATGTTTTAGCACCACGGGTGATAACTTCTTCAATATTGCTTATAGATTTTTCTAACAAATTTTTATCTGTTAAAATACTAATTACAGTAATTCCTTTTTCGATTAAAGCAATAGGTCCATGTTTTAATTCTCCAGATGCATATGCTTCTGAATGAATATATGAAATTTCTTTTAATTTTAAAGAGCCCTCTAAAGCAACATTGTAATCGCTTCCTCTACCAATGAAAAATACATCTTTTTCTTTTGAAATCTTTTTAGCGTATTTTTTTACTTCATCACTAGTCTTTAAAGATGTTTCAATTTTCTTTGGTAAATCAAATATATCTTTTTTCAAATTTTCCAATGTTTCAGAATCGGTACTTTCTAAAATTTCTGCGAAATATATAGCTAAAATTCCTAAAAGTACAACTTGTGAAGTGTAAGCTTTAGTAGAAGCAACTGCAATTTCTGGACCTGCATGTGTATAAATTGTATAATCGGCTTCTCTTGTTATTGAACTTCCTATAACATTTGATACAGCTAGTGTTTTTGCTCCTTTTGATTTGGATAATTTTAAAGCAGCAATTGTATCTGCAGTTTCTCCAGATTGACTAATAAAAATACATAAAGTTTTCTCATCTATTATAGGATTTCTATATCTAAATTCAGATGCAATATCAACTTCTACTGGGATATTACAAAGATTTTCGATAAATTTTTTCCCTGTTAAACCAGCGTGCATTGCTGTGCCACAAGCTATTATAAAAATTTTGTTTATTGTAGATAAATATTCTTTTGTAATATTTATATCACTAAAATTGCAAGGTTCACTTAATTTTAAACGAGATCCGATTGTTTCTCTTATTGCAGTTGGTTGTTCAAAAATTTCTTTTAACATATAATCTTCATAACCATTTTTTTCAGCTGCAGATGAATCCCATTCAATATTTTTTATTTCTTTAGAGTGTTCTACTAAATCTGAATTATAAAATTTTATAGAATTTTTTTCTATTAAAGCAAATTCATAATCATCTAATAAGTAAAAATCTCTAGTAAATTCTAATAAAGCAGGTATGTCAGATGCAATATGATATCCTGTTGTTCCTTTTCCAATAACAAGAGGGCTATCTTTTCTAACAACAACCATTTTATCTGGATATAAATTACATAAAACCTCAATAGCAAAACTACCTTTTAAATCTTTAGTTGCACTTTGTACAGATCTTAAAAATTTATTTTCATCATCATTTGTATCTTTTGAAAAGTGATAATGAATTAAATTTGGAATAACTTCTGTATCTGTTTGAGATAAAAATTTGTATCCATTATCTGTTAAAAATTTTCTTAATTCTGTGTAATTTTCTATTATACCATTATGTACAACAGCAAAAGTCTCACTATTGTCCATATGTGGGTGAGCATTTTCTTTTGATGGCTTTCCATGAGTTGCCCATCTTGTATGAGCTATACCAACTGTTCCAGATAATTTATTTATTCCTCTTATGTTATTTAAATTTGCAACTCTGCCTTTGTCTTTCATTACACAAATTTTGTCGTCTTCAATAGAGGCAATTCCAGCTGAATCGTAACCTCTATATTCTAATGCTGTAAGCCCAGTTAATAAAATAGGGTATGCTTTTTTTTCTCCAATATAACCTACTATTCCACACATATTAATCACAATCCTTTCGTTTTTAATTATTAAATTAATTAAAAGATATACAGGATTATTATGCTATAAATATTATTTTGTAATCAATATTACTATTGATTTTTGTAAATATTTTAATGACTAGCACTTGCCATAGAGCATCCGCCGAATTTTCGATAAACTCTAACCTCGTCAGCAATATATAATATTGCTCTGGCGCTTAAAATGTAACCTCCTTTTTATATATTTTTAAGTATATCTTTTATGGGGATATAGTATATCAAAAATATTTTAATTGCAAGTGAATTTTTTGTGAAAATGACAATATTAATTTTTACAAAAATATTATTTGACACGTAAAAAAAATATAAGTATAATACAAATAAATATTATAAAGAAAAGTAAACAAGAAGGGAGTAATAATTATGAGAGTAAAAGTTTCATACATATATTTGTATTTAGCAATTATAGTATCAATTGTAGTATGTTTTTGTATGATATTGGGGTTAATAAAAAAAATAGGTCAATGGGGAATTTTTTCAAAAGCTGGCATATCAGAATGGAAATCGTTAGTTCCAGTTTATAATCAAATACAATTATTAAAAATATGCAAATTATCACCTTGGCTTGTTGTTTTATACTTAGATTTTTTAATACCAATTATTGGTTTTTATGCAGGAAGAGATGTTAGTTGGACTTTTATTATAATGTTAATTGGATTTTTATGTTACCGTTTTATGATAGCAGTAAGATTAGGATATTGCTATAAAAAAGGTGCAGTTTTACCATTTTTTATGGCATTTTTCCCATCAATATTTTTTCCAATAATAGGATGCTCAAAAAAAGAAGAATATACTGAACTTGTTATACAAAAAAAATCAAAAAGAAAAGATAAATAGGGCAGATGGTTTTACCATTTGTCTTATTTAAATATTTTACGGAGGTAAATTAATGTTCGACATAGAAAAAGAGCTAAAAAAACTACCTGCCAAACCAGGT
>ERZ827440.1387-NODE-1387-length-26881-cov-9.357974_pt1 | contig 26881 bp, 23 predicted proteins | sample MGYA00519774_ERZ827440 | MGnify/ENA primary metagenome ERZ827440 (study PRJEB31778, sample SAMEA3449302) | human gut metagenome | biome: human gut; feature: human-associated habitat; material: faeces | place: United Kingdom | collected 2010/2012 ... | reverse complement strand
CACCACGTACGCCTCCGTTATTTTTGATTCGGTTGCCTTGTTATACTTGCTTCTAGTTGAAATTTTACATGTATATTAAAAGAAAAAATTATTTAGAAAGGAAGAAAAAATATGGCCGGAGACGGAAGAGAATTTCCTTTAGAGAAAACAAGAAATATAGGAATAATGGCTCACATTGATGCAGGAAAGACAACAACAACAGAGAGAATACTTTTCTACACAGGAAGAACACACAAAATAGGTGAGGTTCATGATGGTGCTGCTACTATGGACTGGATGGCCCAAGAGCAAGAAAGAGGAATTACAATTACATCAGCTGCTACAACTTGCCACTGGTTAGGTAATAGAATAAACATTATCGATACCCCAGGACACGTTGACTTTACAGTTGAGGTTGAGAGATCTTTAAGAGTTCTTGACGGTGCTGTTCTAATACTTGCTGCAAAAGGTGGAGTTCAACCACAATCTGAAACAGTTTGGAGACAAGCTGATAAATACATGGTACCAAGAATGGTATATGTAAACAAAATGGATATTACTGGTGCTGATTTCTATGGTTGTATAAACCAAATAAAAGAAAGATTAGGAGCTCATCCAGTTCCAATCCAATTGCCTATAGGTGCAGAAGACAATTTCAAAGGAATTGTTGACTTAATAAAAATGAAAGCATTTATTCATAAAGATGATTTAGGAAAAGACATTGAAGAATGTGATATTCCTGAAGATATGAAAGCAGATGCTGAAAAATATAGACAAGAAATGATTGAAGCAGCAGCAGAACAAGATGATGAATTAATGATGAAATATTTAGATGGTGAAGAACTATCTGAAGCTGAAATCAAATCAGGATTAAGAAAAGGAACTTTATCAAATGCTCTAATTCTTATGACATGTGGTTCATCATACAAGAACAAGGGTGTTCAAGAATTATTAAATGCAATCGTTGACTACTTACCATCACCACTTGATATTCCAAACATCAAAGGTGTTGACGAAGATGGAAACGAAGTTGAAAGTAAGACTGATGACAATGCTCCATTTGCAGCATTAGCATTCAAAATAATGACAGATCCATATGTTGGAAAACTATGCTTCTTTAGAGTTTACTCTGGAACATGTACAACAGGAACTACTATTTTAAATGCTACAAAGGATAAGAAAGACAGAATAGGAAGAATCCTATTAATGCATGCAAATCATAGACAAGATATTGAAAAAGTTTATGCAGGAGATATTGCAGCAGCAGTTGGATTAAAAGATGTATCAACAGGTGATACATTATGTGATCCAGATCACCCAATTATACTTGAATCAATGGAATTCCCAGAGCCAGTTATCGATATAGCTATCGAGCCAAAAGATAAGGCTAATGGAGAAAAAATGGGAATAGCTTTAGCAAAACTTGCTGAAGAAGACCCAACATTCAAAACATGGACAGACCAAGAATCTGGACAAACAATCATCGCTGGTATGGGTGAGCTTCACCTAGATATCATCGTAGACAGATTAAAGAGAGAGTTCAAAGTTGAATGTACAGTTGGTAAGCCACAAGTTTCTTACAAGGAAACAATCAGAAATAAAGTTAAAGTTCAAGGTAAGTTTGTTCGTCAATCTGGTGGACACGGACAATACGGTGATGTATGGTTCGAAATGGAACCATTAGAGCCAGGTTCTGGAGTTCAATTCGAGAGCAAAATCGTTGGTGGTGCTGTTCCAAAGGAATACATCAAACCAATCGAAGATGGATTAAGAGAATCTGCTATGAGTGGTATATTAGCTGGATACCCAGTTATAGACTTCAAAGCAACATTAGTTGATGGTTCTTACCATGAAGTTGACTCATCTGAAATGGCATTCAAGATTGCTGCATCTATGGCTTTCAAAGAAGGATGTAAGCAAGCAAAATCTGTTATATTAGAGCCTATAATGAAGGTTGAAGTAACTGTTCCTGAAGAATACATGGGAGATGTTATTGGAGACATTAACTCTAGACGTGGTAGAATGGAAGGAATGGAAGCTAGAAACGGTAACCAAATAATAAGAGGATTTATTCCACTTTCAGAAATGTTTGGTTATGCAACAGACTTACGTTCTAAGACACAAGGTAGAGGAACATATTCAATGGAACCAAGCCATTACGAAGAAGTTCCAAAGTCTGTATTAGAGCAAATAGTTGCTTCTAGATCTAAGAAAGCAGAATAATATACAAATATGTATATATTGGAAAACAAAAATAACACTTGCATTTTACTTGAAAATATAGTAAAATGCAGGTGTGAAATAAGATATTAATTTTAAATATAAATAGTCATGAGCAAGACTCAAGACTAACTAAAAAGGAGGAAAATTAAATGGCAAAGGAAAAATTTGTAAGAACAAAGCCACACGTAAACATTGGTACAATTGGTCACGTTGACCACGGTAAAACTACTACAACAGCAGCTATTACAAAATACTTAAGCTTATTAGGACAAGCTAAATACGAAGCATACGATCAAATCGATGGTGCTCCAGAAGAAAGAGCAAGAGGTATTACAATTAATACTGCTCACGTTGAATATGAAACAGCAAACAGACACTATGCTCACGTTGACTGCCCAGGACACGCAGACTACGTAAAGAACATGATTACAGGTGCTGCTCAAATGGATGGTGCAATATTAGTTGTTTCTGCAGCTGATGGACCAATGCCACAAACAAGAGAACACATCTTACTTGCTAGACAAGTTGGAGTTAAATATATCGTTGTTTACTTAAACAAATGCGATATGGTTGATGATCCAGAATTATTAGAATTAGTTGAAATGGAAGTTAGAGACTTATTATCAAGCTACGATTTCCCTGGAGACGAAATTCCAATCATAAAAGGATCTTCATTAAAAGTTCTAGAAAGCACATCTACAGATCCTAACGATCCTGTATATGCTCCAATGAAAGAATTAATGGATGCAGTTGATAGCTATATCCCAACACCAGAAAGACCAATAGATCAACCATTCTTAATGCCAGTTGAAGACGTATTCACAATTACAGGACGTGGAACAGTTGCAACAGGTAGAGTAGAAAGAGGAATTGTTAAAGTTTCTGACGAAGTTGAAATCATTGGTTTAACAACAGAAAGAAGAAAAACTGTTGTTACAGGTGTAGAAATGTTCAGAAAATTATTAGACCAAGCTGAAGCTGGTGACAATATCGGAACATTATTAAGAGGTATTGATAGAAAAGACATCGAAAGAGGTCAAGTACTATGTAAACCAGGAACAATTCATCCACATACAAAATTCACATCAGAAGTATACGTTTTAACTAAAGATGAAGGTGGAAGACATACTCCATTCTTCAACGGATACAGACCACAATTCTATTTCAGAACAACAGACGTAACAGGTGTTATCGAATTACCTGCTGGAACAGAAATGGTTATGCCAGGTGACAACGTATCAATGACAATCGAATTAATCACACCTATCGCTATCGAAAAAGGATTAAGATTCGCTATTCGTGAAGGTGGTAGAACAGTTGGTTCAGGTGTTGTTGCTGATATTATCGAATAATAAATGAATTAATATAGAAGGAAGTCAAGAAATTGGCTTCTTTTTTTCGATTAAATATATTACAATAGTGTTACAATAATATTAAAAAAATATTACATTAACATAATATTTGACAAAAAATGATATATATGCTAAAATTAAAATAGTGTTAAAAAAATGAAAATGGAGGAAAAAGTATGAAGATTAAAGAGGAAATGATAGAAGAATTTAAAAAATACCTTGAAGAATTTGATAATTATGATAAAGAACTAGAAGATATAGAAAATAAGCAGAATGAACATAAAGAGAAAGTTGAAAAATTTAATGAAAAATGGGGAGAAGACATATTCCCATCAGATAAACCAATCAAAGAAAAAGAAGAAGAAGAGTTAAAAGAAGAAGAAAAAAATATTAAAGATGAAAAAGAAAAGACTAATAAAGAATTAGAAGCTAAAGTAAATGAGCTTAAAAATACAAAAATAAATGAGTGGATACAAAAGATTGAAAATAGAAGAGTTGAACTTGATGAAGATAATAAAAATAAAGATAAATATAAAGAGCAAAAAATTCGACTTGAAAAAGAATTACAAAATCAAGAAGAAGGAATTTTAATTTGGAAAAAAGAAGGAATAAATCCAGATGATGTACTTTATAAAAGACGTAAAGAGGTTTTGATACCAAACCTAAAATCACAAATTAAGGATTGTGAATCAAAATTGGATGACGCTGCAAGAAAGGAAGAATATATAAGACTAGGGGAATTGAAGGAAAAATTAAAACCAATGCAGAAATGGAGTAGAGAAACTGTAACCAAAAACTTAAAAGAATTATTTGAATTAGATAAATCAAACCAAACACCAACTCAAACCCCAACACCAGCTCAAACACCAACTCAAACCCCAACACCAGCTCAAACACCAGCACCAACCCAAACACCAACTCAAACCCAAACACCAACCCAAACACCAACTCAAACCCAAACACCAACCCAAACACCAACTCAAACCCCAACATCAACACAACAAGTACCTACCAAAAGAAAAATTGAGCAAAATACAGACAAATTAATTATAGGTAGAAAAATTGAATTAAAAGATGAAATAGGAAATTCATATTCAATTGGAGATACTAAAAAATATTTTAGAAAATATGAAGAAAGAGGAAGAATCGGAACTATTGCTAGAAAAATAAAGAAATTTGTAAGCCATCCAATAGAGTATGCATCTAATAAGAAATATCGTGAAATTCCAGATGTTTATGCTGACTTAGCTGAAAAATTAAATATCGAGATGATAAATGAAGAATTATTAAAATCAATAAATTTAAATCCCGTACTTGCATATGCATTTGAAGAAGGGCTAAAAAGAGGAACTTTACATAGTAAAGATGTATTAAATGCAATATCAGCTGTATCATCTAATGATAAAAAAGCTCTAGGAGTTGCATTGCCAATAGAATGGGATAAAACAGACATGTCAAAAGGTGCATTTTTACCTTGGGTTAGAAAAGATAGAGATAAATTGGCAGAGTTTGCAGATAAAAGTGCTGATTTAATGGAAGTAACGGGTGAATATCAATCAAGTCTTATAAAAAAAGCATTTGGAAAATTTCTTCCAGCAAAAAAAGAGCCAGCACAATTACCAGAAGGAAATGGAAAGACAATAAATAGTAAGATTAAGGAATTTAATGAGAGAATAAGGGTTATAGAACAACAAGAACAAAGCAATGGTCAAACACAAACTAAAACGCAAACTCAAAGTCAAGCTCAAACTCAATCTAAAGCACAAACTCAAAGTCAGGTCCAAACTCAAGCTAAAGCACAAACTCAAAGTCAGGTCCAAACTCAAGCTAATACACAAACAAAAGGTGGAGATGATAGATAAGAAACACTGCATAAGTGTTTCTTTTTTTGAGCAAATTTGTTAAAACTATTGCAATTTTAATAAAACAATAATAAAATAGAAACATCATGAATAATCATAAATATAAAGGAAAGGGTATGAAAAAAACATGAATATATTACTAGACGCAATGGGCGGAGACAATGCACCAGATGCAAACATAAAAGGAGCAATAAAAGCTATAACTCAAATAAAAGCAGATGTAACATTAATAGGTAAAGAAGAAATTATCAGAGCTAAAGTAAAAGAGTTTACAGGTAAGGAAATAGAAGAAATATCAGAAAGATTAAAAATTAAAAACGCTACAGAAACAATAGAAATGGAAGATCAACCAACAGTGGCAATAAAACACAAAAAAGATTCTTCAATGGTTGTAGGATTTAAGATGTTAAAAAATGGAGAAGGAGATGTGTTTATTTCTGCTGGAAATTCAGGTGCTTTATTAGCAGGTGCAACATTACTTGTAGGAAGAATAAAGGGAATAGATAGACCAGCACTTGCAGGGATACTACCAGCATACAAAAGTCAATTATTACTTATAGATTCTGGTTCAAACACAAACTGTAAGCCAATTAATTTATTGCAATTTGCTCAGATGTCTACAATATATTTAAGAAATACATTTGGAATAGAACATCCAGCAATTGGATTATTAAATATCGGAACAGAAGAAACTAAAGGAAATGAATTAGTAAAAGAAAGTTATAAATTATTAAAAGAAAAATCAGAAGAATTAGGGGTAAACTTTATAGGAAATGTTGAAGGAAGAGATGCTTTTTCAGGTAAGGTAGATGCAATAGTAACAGATGGATTTACAGGAAATGTTTTTTTAAAAACAACAGAAGGATTGGGAAAATTCGTAAAGAGAACACTAACAGAAAGTTTAACGCAAAATCTAATATCGAAAATCTGTACAGTTCCATGTTTACCAGCTATAAATAGATTTAAAAAGACAATGGACTATAAGTCATATGGTGGAGCTCTATTTTTAGGAGTAAAAAAACCTGTAGTAAAAGCACATGGAAGTAGTGATGAAACATTATTTGAATTTACAATAAAACAAGCAGAGAAATTTGTAGAGAATAAAGCAGTAGATAGAATGATAGAAGAGTTTGAAAAAAAGAGCGGAAATGCTTGAAATTAAAGAGATTTAAACAAATTACCGAATGGGTAGTATAAAAATAAAAAAATATTTTAAATATGCTTGACAAAACAAAGAACATATAATATAAATGTTACAGGTGAAATTGATTATTAAAAATGAATATCATTTGACACATGAGAGGAGGTGAACTTGTAATGAGTTCAGAAGAAGTTTTTGAAAAAGTAAAAGGAATAATTGTAGAGCAATTAGGAGTTGCAGATACAGCTGTTACAATGGAAGCATCATTCATAGATGATTTAGGAGCTGATTCATTAGATATAGTAGAATTAGTAATGGCATTAGAAGAAGAATTTGATATAGAAATTCCAGATGCTGATGCAGAAAAAGTTGTTACAGTAGGAGATGTAGTTGACTACATAAAAGAAAATGTATAGATTGTTTAAGAACGAAAGGAATTCGTTCTTTTTTTTTCTACACAGATTTTTGGCGAAAAAACTTGAAAAAAACGTAAAATAGTATATAATATATCTATAAAAATATGGAGGTTGTTATGAAAAGTTTAGAGGAAAAAATTGGGTACACATTTAAAGATAAAGAATTATTAAAAAAGGCATTAACACATACATCATATGCATATGAACACGGAATTGAAAGTAATGAAAAATTAGAATTCTTAGGTGACAGCATTTTGGAATTTGTTTCAAGTATATATTTATATAATAATTATCCAAATTTAAAAGAAGGAGAAATGACTAAAGTCAGAGCAACAGTAGTGTGTGAGACAAGTTTACACAAAATAGCGCAGATGCATGGCTTTAGTGATTTCTTGTATCTTGGAAAATCTGAAAGGACAACAAACAAAGAAGTTAGACCAGCAATTTTGGCAGACAGTGTAGAAGCAGTAATTGCTGCAATATATTTGGATGGAGGTTTAGAAGAAGCAAAAAAATTCATCATAGAAAATTTAAAAGAACCAATCGAAGTAGCAAGTAAACATGTTGGGCAAAAAGATTATAAAACAGTTTTACAAGAAAAACTTCAAAAACATGGTGAAGTAGAAATAAAATATACAATAATAAACGAAACAGGACCAGACCATGATAAAACATTTGAAGCTCAAGTTGAATATAATGGTAAAAAACTAGCTGTAGGAGAAGGCAAATCAAAAAAACTTGCGGAAATGGAAGCTGCGAGAAAAGCTCTACAAAATATAAAATAAAGAGGTGATAGAATGAAAAAACACTATATAATTCCAATATTTGTACCACATCTAGGATGTCCAAATGATTGTATATTTTGCAATCAAAGGTCAATAAGTGGACAGCAAAAAATGATAACAAATGAAGATGTAAAGAAAACTATAGAATTTTACTTAGATAATATTAAAGATAAAGAAGCTAAGAAAGAAGTTGCATTTTTTGGAGGAAGTTTCACTGGAATAGAAGAAGAGAAACAAGAAGAGTTTTTAAAAACAGCATACGAGTTTATAAAAGCTGGAAAGATAGATACAATAAGAATATCAACTAGACCAGATTATATAAATAAAAAGATATTAAAAAGGCTAAAAAAATACAAAGTAGAAACAATCGAGCTAGGTGTGCAATCAGCAAATGATTATATCTTAAAAAGAGCAAATAGAGGTCATACATTTGAAGATGTAAAAAAAGCTTCTAAAATGATTAGATGGCGCGGATTCAAATTAGGACATCAAATGATGGTAGGCTTACCAGAAAGCACAAGAATTGATGAAATAAATACAGCAAAAGAACTAATAAAATTAAGACCTAAAATGGTTAGAATATATCCTGTGCTAGTAATAAAAAATACTAGATTAGAAAAAGAATACCTAGAAGGTAAGTATACTCCACTAACAGTTGTACAAGCGGTTGAAACATGTAAAGAATTAGTATCTATGTTTAATCAAAAAGGAATAGATGTAATAAGAGTTGGATTGCAAAATACGGACGAAATCACTGACCCTAATATAGAAGGAAGCGAAGTTGTAGCAGGTCCATATCATCCAGCATTTAGACAATTAGTAGAATCTGGTTTATGGTATGATACAATTCTTGCTAAAATAAAACAGTTAAATGTTAAAGTAAAGAAAGTAGAAGTAACAGTTAATCCACAAGATGCAAATAATGTTATTGGACATAAAAGAGAAAATATAGAAAAACTTAAAGATATGTATACATTAGACTTAATTGTTAAACAGGATAAAAATATAAAACCTGGAAAGCTAGAGATAAAAGTACTAGAGAAATATCCTGAATTTTTAGAAGATTATAAGTAAAAGGGGAATTTTATGGAGAAAAACAAAAGAGTAATAAATATATTATTAATAGTAATTGTAATATTAGTTGTCGTGGGGTGTGTGCTAGGATTTGTGTATTTTACTAAAGAAAAAACAAAACCTATAATAGACCCAGAAGAGAAAAAGGCTATACAAAACCAAGAAAAACTTTTTTCATTAGAAACATATCCTAGAATAGATGGTTCAACAGTTACATTACCACTTGCAGAAGCATTCAAGGCAGATTTTACAGGAACAGATATAAAAGATGTTGATGTAACACATTCAAAAACTCACAATGCGTATGTTAATTTAATAAATGGAGACACAGATTTAATATTAGTAACATATCCATCAGATGATGAACAAAAATTGGCTAAAGAAAAAGGTGTTGAACTAGAAATAGTGCCTATTGTAAAAGATGCATTTGTATTTTTTGTAAATACAGAAAATCCTGTTGAAAGTTTAACATTGGAACAAATTCAAGGGATATATACAGGAAATATTAAAAACTGGAAAGATGTAGGAGGAGATAATGAAAGAATAGTAGCATATCAAAGACCTGCTAATTCTGGAAGTCAATCAGGAATGTTGTCATTAGTAATGAAAGGAAAAAAGATGATGGACCCAACAACTGAAACTATTTCGCAAACAATGTCTGATATAGTTGATGTCATTTCAGATTATACAAATGGAAAAACTGCAATTGGATATTCATACTATTATTATGCTACAACAATGTATACAAAAGATAAGATGAAATTATTAGGGGTAAATGGAGTAGACCCTACATATGAAAATATAAAAAGTGGGCTATATAGTTTACAAACAGCATATTATGCGGTTATTAGAAAAGATGAAGAACAAAATAGTGATGCACGCAAATTACTAAATGCAATGAAATCTGAAAGAGGTCAGAATGTTGCAAAGGAGGCGGGCTATGTTCAAAACTATTAAGTCTAGAGTAATTTTTGTAATAGTTTTTTGTTTAATTTGCATTGCAATAACAACCGGAGCAATAATATATAAAAATATAGAAATTGATGAAACAGAAGGAGCAAAAAAAGAAGAAGAGCGTTTACAAGAAGATACAGTAAAGGGAGTCAATTTAAAGGGAACATATAATCAAAACGATTTAAGTATCAGTGAAAAAAGGGCTACAAAAGAAAAAATTGAAATTACTTTTTGCCAAATTGATGGACTAAAAGATGCAGATATGCAGAACAAAATTAATAAGGAACTTGAGGTTGTTGCGATTAACTCATATAAAGAACAGATAAGTGATTTAGATAAAGTTTTAAATGTGTTTGTTAATACGACTAATTATTCAAATTTTGCGAATGTACTTTCATTTTCAGTAGATTATACCTCTAAAATAGATGATTATGGGGATGGATTTTATCAAGGTCATAAATTCTTAAATTATGATTTGACAACAGGAGAAAAAATAACATTTGATAAATTATTTACTTCAAATGCACCCATAGAAGAGATTTTAAGAAAATCTTCATATTATAGTTTGGTACAAAGAAATTTGCAAAACAATTTATCAGGTGATATGGTTGTATCAAATTATGGAGATGTTGAAGATGATGTGGCACTAATTATTGATAAATATAAAAAAGGTAAAATAACAGAATTTTATTTTTCTCCAACTAAAATATTTATACAATATGATAATGATACTTTAATAACCATAAATATGCAGGAGTATTCAGATTATATTGCAATATATAACAGATATTTAACTAATGAATCGATTTATGAAAAGAATGATATAGGAAATAAAAATTTATATACTTTAGCAGAAGATTATAGAAAAACATATCAATATTCAGATTATGAGAAAGAAAGTAATTATTTTATAGATGTAAATATGCTTGTAGTTACGGGAAAAGAAGATATAGCAGTTGAAACATTTAAACAACAGAAAATTAATCAAATAAAAAAGGAAATAGAAAATATAAAACATCTTGCATATCAAAATTCAGATAATTTCTATATACTAAATTATAATATTTATGTATTTGCAGCAGATGATAGCGGTTTAGGACAGACATATTTACAATGTACAACAAAAGGAAATACTTATGAAATGACAGTTCATGATTTTGAAGAAAATGTAGAACCAATAATTATAAAAACAAATAGAGAATATTCAGGTGGAGATATTCCAGAATATATATATGATTTTACAGATATACTAAAAGTAGGACCACAAAATATTGACGAATATTTTAATCCGGAAACAGGAGAAAAGATAGTTATTTAGAATAAAATCACTCGATATTACAAATAATTGTAATAAGGGTGATTTTTTTATGAACAAAATTAATGTAAAAAATGAAATAATAAACATATCAGGAACAATATTAGGGGCAGCAATAATGGCATTTGGAACATCGGCTTTTTTATTGCCAAATCAATTGTCATCAGGAGGCTTATCAGGTGTTGCAACTATAACATATTATTTATTAAAAATTCCCATGGGTGCGATGATAATGGCTTTAAATATCCCATTATTTATATTAGCAGGATATAGACTGGGAAAGGAATTTTTTGCAAAATCATTAATAGGGACAATTAGTTTATCAATTTTTATAGATATATTTGACAAATATCCGCCTGTAACTACAGATAGATTTTTAGCTTGTATATATGGTGGAGCTTTAATAGGAATAGGAACAGCAATTATATTAAAAGTAGGGTCATCTACTGGTGGGACAGATTTAGTAGCAACAGTAATAAAAGGGTATAATCCATATATATCTATGAGTAAATATTTGATAATTATGGATATAGTTATAATTTCTCTAAATGTATTATTTTTTAAACATATTGAAATTGGATTATATTCTGCAATTGCTATTTATTTATATGGGCAAATGATTGATATAATATTTGAAGGAGTATATTATACAAAATTGTTATTTATAATTTCAGATAAAAATGACGAGATAGCAAAAGAAATCAGCAATGAAGTTAAAAGAGGGGTAACAGGACTTTACGGAAAAGGAATGTATAAAAGTAAAGATAAATTAGTATTAATATGTGCAGCTTCGAGAAATGATACTGCAAAGATAAAAGATTTGGCTAAAAAAATAGATGAAAAATGTTTTATAGTCATTACAAATGCTAGGGAAGTACTTGGAAAAGGATTTAAAGAAGTATAATAAAAGTGGCTTAATAGAATAATGCCACTTTTATGTTTTTGTAATCATTTGACCAGAGACTACATTTGCTTTTACATTTAAATGAAAATTAGCTGTTGGAAATTTTTCTTTCCAATTATAATTTTCCCATTCATTTTTTGTATTAAAATGAGAAAGAGCTTTGTTAGAGAAACAATCAATATCTGTATTTAATTCTTTAGAGATTTTATTAAAATAATTATTTAATTCTTCTTTAAGATAATCTTCGGTAGCCGTAGAAAATTTATCTAAAGTAGAAGTTTTTTCATATTCAATATTTTCTTCTAAAGTTAAGATAGAAGCTTGTACATTTACATCAAGATAAATATTAGGAACATTGTTATCAATGTCAACAGTGAACTTGGATTTTTTTGAGGGAACAATGTTGAGCTCTACTTTTTCTTTTTTATTTTTATCATAAGGATTGTCAATAGATATTATAAATGAACCTACATTATTTTTTATTAAAAGATGGCATATAGTTTCTGTGGCCGTAAGCTCTCCACATAATTTATCATTATCAAAAACAGCTACGCCAATATTTTCTGTACCACGTTTGCCTTGGATAGAGCTTGAACCAGCAGTTAAATTATCAGGATTTGTTATAATATTTTCATTCTTTTCGGATGAAATATATTCAGAAGGATCATCTGAACCAGAAGATGACTCTTGTTTATTACGAGCAGTATCATTAAGACCGCCTAAGGTTGCAGTACCGTCGCAAGAGTCTACAGAAAGAGTATTAAAAAATTCACCAACTGTTGAATCAGAAAAATATCCTGTAAACTTATTTGTAATTGAAAAAGTTGCATAATAATTTGTAGTTATTTTTTCAAGATTTGGTTTTAAATTTGAAAGATAATCATATGCATGACAAGTACTAATTATAAGATTTGTAGTAGGCCTGAATTCTTCTGTATTAAGTAAACTATAAATTTCAGAGGAAATACCATTTTTTGCGTATTCCTCAGAAAAAATTACGGCACCACAATGTGCTAAATTTATTTCTTTTCCCATATAACTATTTAATAAATTCAAACATCCGTAAATAGAATCGGCTTCGCCAGAAACAAAGATAAGATTATTTGATTCATCAGAAGAACCACTATTTGGTGAAAAAGAATCAGATCTAGTAAACTGAGCTGTGAGTTTTATGTCTGCATTTTCACCAACGTCAACTCCTAGAGCTAATACATAAGCTAGATTGGTTAAATTGTGCGAAGTATAAGAATTGGAAAAAGCACTTATAAATATAGCTAGTAAAATTAGAAAAATTATGATATTTAATGCGTTTTTGCTCGTGATAACCACCTCCTAATAGCTTTTTTTATAGTTGCAAAAAGTAATACTATAAAACTAATTCCAATTACTAAAGTAAAGAAAGAATATTTATACACTATGTTTGAATAATATGTGGAAATTGCATAATTCTTGGGCCATAAACTAACGCAAAAAATGCAAATAGCAATTAAAAAACTTAGAAAATTAGCACTTTTAAAATGAGTGATTTTTTTCAAAATATTAGTTGAAAATTTTAAGGTAATTCCTAAATAACTCATAAAAGCAATTATCCAAATAAGCAAGTATATCGAATCAGGTTTTCTAAAAAAGGAACCAAATTTTACATATTTGGTAGCAGAATACAATGGGAGTAATTCATCAGTTTCTACGAAGCCACTAAACATGAATAGTATTGTGGAGACACTAAGTAATAGGAATATTGCCGATAGTATAATTGCTGTGACAGATACTTTTTTTATATCTTCAGGCTTTTTTAGAATTGGTGGCATAAAGTAAATATATGCAAGTGTCTGAAATGCAAAAATATTTGCCAAACCGCTAATAAATGTTGTAAATAAACCATTTCCAAAAATCGGATAAATTTTCTCAACCTCATAATATGGAATATCTGCTAAAAATAAAATTAAAGTACTAACAATTAAAAAAGGAAAAAATATAAAAATACTTCTATATATTGCATTATGTTTCATACTACACGATAAAACAGCAGATATCAGAAATATTAATATAATGTAAAAAGGTTTAGACATGGGAAAATATATAATTTGCAAAAATGAGGAAAATAAATGCAATAATATTCCAGACCAAAATACGAAATATATGATATATGCAATTCCGATAATCCATTTTAAAATATTTCCACCAAGATAATCTGAAATATCTATTATATCAAATGTTGGAAACTTTTTTAGAAAATAGCAAATCAAACATGTATAGCAGATTACAATTATGCTTATATAGAGTATGTTTAGCAATGAAGCAGAAGAAGTTAAATTTATAATTGATTTTGTAACATTTAAAATTATAAGATTAAATGTAATAGTTACTAATAATGCTATAGCTTCTTTATTTCCTATTCTTGTATTGTTCATATAAAAAATCCTTTCAATGAAAAAATATTCCTACATATTATTTACAAATATGTAGGAAATATACATTTTAAATATTAAGTTTGAAAATCGAAAACGCAAAAAATATGTAAGCATATCTAAGAAATTTCTTTTTCATTAGATGAGATTGATAGTATTCATAAAACGACTTTAATGCACTTAATTTATCTGTTATTGTTATAACACAACTTTCTTTATATTTAGGAAATTTGAAAAATGTTACAGGCCACATGTGTTTTAAGATAATATCTTGTTCTTTTTCATTAAGATTGCAAATTTTTAAGGCATTTTCTAATGCAATTTGTGGATGCTTAAATGCATGCCAACCATTTAACATTTTTTTAGAATGTCTCCAATCATATAAAAATAAATCATGCAAAACTGCTGCTCTTGCAACTGATATATAATCCCAATTAAGTTTTTTGCAAAAAAGATAAGACCAATAAGCTACTTCGAGACAATGTTCATAACAATCAGTGTCATAATGTTGCTTATATTTTTTCATTAGCAATACTGTTGGATTATACATTAAATCTTTAGTTATTTCATAAAATTCTTTATTCATATTTATTTTATCCTTTATTTATAATTTATACTTTCTATTATATATTATTTTTTGGTATTTGACAATACGCAGGGTAATCTGTTTTGTTGACTTTTTATATGACATAATATATAATTTAGAAAAAATTGGGAGGAATATATGAGCTTTAGAATAATATATGGAAGAGCAGGAACAGGAAAGAGTGAATACTGTTATAGAGAAATTGCTCAAAAAATAAAAAAAGAAAATAAAATATTAATAATTACACCAGAACAATTTTCATTTACAGCAGAAAAAAAATTGATGGATGCGATTGATACGCAAGCAGTGTTTAATGCAGAAGTAGTAACATTAAGTAGAATGGCATATAGAGTAATAAGTGAAATTGGAGGAAAAAACGAAACCAATTTAAGTAAATGTGGAAAGGCAATGCTCATATACTCAATATTAAGCAATAATAAAAACGAACTAAAATTTTTAGGAAAAACAGATGAAAATGTGGACATGCTTGATACTGCAATAACTGAATTTAAAAAACATGGAATTAGTGTAGAACAACTAAAACAAGAAATAGAAAACCAAGAGGACATCTATTTAAAAAATAAGTTACAAGACCTAAACGTAGTATACAGTGGGTTTGAAGAACAATTAGCAGGAAAATATATTGATGAAACAGATTTATTAACAATATTAGCAGAAAATATAGACAAAACAGATATGTTTAAAGATGCAGTAATTTATATAGATGAATTTGCAGGATTTACAAGTCAAGAATATCATATAATAGAAAAACTAATACAAATAGCAAAACAAGTAACAATAACAATATGTACAGATGGATTACATGAAATAAAAAATCCAGATACAGACATATTTTATTCAAATGAGGTTACTGTAACTAAACTGTTAGAAGTTGCACAAAATTGTGATGTGAAAATAGAAGAAATAAAGTTAGAAGAAACATATAGATTTAAAAATTCGGAATTGAAACATTTAGAGAAAAATTTATATGAAAACAAACCACAAAAATATAATAGTCAAATAAAAAATATACAATTATTTTTAGCTAAAAATCAATATTCAGAAATAGAAGAAGTGGCAAGAAATGTATTAAAACTAGTAAGAGACGAAGGATATAGATATAGAGATATCTCAATAATTACTAAAAATATAGCGACATATTCAAGCTTAGCAAGGGCAATATTTGATAAATATGACATACCAATATTTATAGATGAAAACAGAGATCTAAACCAAAATATAGTAATCCAGTATATACTTGGAATACTAGAGATATTTATAAAAAATTGGTCATATGAAGCGGTATTTAATTATATAAAAACAGGTTTTTCTAATATAGAAGAAGATGATATATTCAAACTAGAAAAATACTGTTTAAAGTGGGGAATAAAACAAAACAAGTGGAAAAAAGAATTCACATATGGAAATTATGAAGAAAAAGACAAAGCTGATATAGAAAGACTAGAACAAATAAGAAAAGATTTAGTAACTCCACTTATGAATTTAAAATATAAAATAGATGAAAATAAAACAGTAGAAGGAATATCAAAAGCAATCTATGAATTTTTAGTAGAGCAACAGATATATGAAAAAGTTCAAATTAAAATACAAGAATTAAATGAAATTGGACAAATAGATTTAGCAAATGAATATGAAAGCAGCATACAAACGATAATAGAAATATTAGATGAAATTGTATTAGTATTTAAAGATGACAAAATAACAATAGACAAATACAATCAAATTTTAAAGATAGGCTTTAAAAATAGTAGTTTAACTAAAATACCTGGCACACAAGACCAAGTAATAATGGGAGATGTAGATAGGTCAAGAAGTCATAAGGTAAAAGCAATATTTATAATAGGCTTAAATGATGGTGAGTTTCCAAGTGTTAGAAAAGACGAGGGATTTTTAAATGATGCAGATAGAGAGGTTTTAAAACAAAATGGTATAGAGTTAGCAAAAGGCACAATAGACAAACTATATGAAGACAGTTTTAATATATATAAAGCATTTACAACAGCAGAAGAAAAGTTATATTTATTATACTCATCATCAGATATGCAAGGAAAAGCACTACGTCCATCAATGCTAATAAATAAAATAAAAAAAATATATCCTATGTTACAAGAACAAAGTGATGTTATAGAAAGAAGAAGTGAGATATTAAACAAAAAAACAACATATGAAGAATTAATAATCAATTTAAACAAATTAAAGGAACAAGATAGTATAGAAAAGTTATGGTATTATATTTATGATTATTATCAAAAAAATAGTGAGTGGAATGAAAAATTAAAGCAAAGTTTAAAAGGATTAGAATATACGAATATTCCAGATAAAATAGATCAAAATAATATTGATAGACTATATGGAAATACATTAATAACAAGTATTTCAAAACTAGAAAGATATAGAAGTTGTCCGTTTTCTTATTATCTACAATATGGACTTAAAATAAAGCCACAAGAAGAATTAAAAATTCAAACATTAAATACAGGAACATTTATACATGAGGTAATAGATGAATTTTTTGGGACAGTAAGAGAAGTGGGAATAAAATTAGAAGAAATTACAGAAGAACAATTGTCAGAAATAATAAATAAAATAATTGATTCAAAGTTAGGACAAAATAAAAATTATATATTTACATCAACTGCGAAATATAGAGCATTAGTTATCAGACTAAAAAAAATAATAAAAAAGGCTCTAAAATATATAATTGGAACAATTGTGCAAAGTAGATTTGAAGTATTAGGAACAGAAGTAGAATTCGGAGAAAAAGGCAAATACAAGCCAATAAGATTAACTTTGGAAGATGGAAAAAGAATAGAGATAATAGGAAAAATAGATAGAATAGATACAGCACAAGGGGAAGATGGAAAATATCTAAGAATAATAGATTATAAATCATCAGCTAAAAATATAGATTTAAATGAGGTATATGCAGGACTACAAATCCAATTACTAACATATTTAGATGCTGCATGTAAAGAAGAAGATTTAATGCCAGCAGGAGTTTTATATTTCAGCATGTTAGAACAAATGATAAAATCAGATAAAAAACTAGAACAGGAAGAAATAGAAGAGAAAATAAGAGCAAATTTTAAAATGAAAGGCCTAATTTTGGCAGATGTAAAAGTAGTAAAACTACATGATAAAAATTTGCAAAATGGAAATTCTGCACTTGTACCAGCATATATAGGAAAAGATGGAGAATTAAGTGAAAAAAAGACGAGTGGAGTAACTGCCGAACAGTTTAATGATTTGCAAAAATATATGTACACAATAATTAAACAAATTTCTAAAGAAATTCTAGGAGGTAATATAGACTTAAAACCTTATTATAAAGACAAAAAAACGCCATGTAAATATTGTGATTATAAAAGTATTTGTTCATTCAATATGGGTGGATGTGAAAATTCTTATAATTATATAGACAAAAAGAGTAAAGAAGAGATTTTGAGTAAATTGTCAAAAGAAACTAAATAGATAGAAAGGGCTTAAGTGATTATGAAAGATTTATCAAATGAAAATGTTATTCATGTAAAAAAGAATGGAGTTGAATATTTACAATTTAGAAAATTATTAGAATATAGTGATATAATAAAACATGCATATGCAATTGGATTAGAACCAAATTTTAGAACAGCAAGGGCTAAAAATGCAACGCCATTAACAAATGAAGAATACGAAAAGGCAGTTAATGACTATAGAAAACTAGCAGATTCAATAGGAATAGACTATATAAATATAGCTAAACCAAATCAGGCACATACTAAAAACATAAAAGTGGTAGAGAAAAAAGTAAATGGAAATGAACCTGACTTTAATTTAAAAGAATATGAACAAATTGATGGCTTAGTAACAGACAAGAAAAATATAGCATTAGCAACAACAAATGCAGACTGTATTTTACTGTTATTCTTTGACCCAACAAAAAGAGTAATTGCAAATGTGCATTCAGGGTGGCGTGGAACATTACAAAGAATATCAGTTGAAACAATTAATAAAATGAAGAGTCAATATGGTTGTAATCCAGAAGATATTATTTGTTGCATTTGTCCAAGTATTAGAAAATGCCATTTTAAAGTTCATAAAGATGTGCAAGAACCATTTTATAATGAATTTAAAGATTTAAAAGAAATAGATGAAATAATAGTTCCAGTAGATGGCGAAGAGAGATGGTCGATTGATACTGTAAAAATTAATGAAGTAATTTTAGTACAAGCTGGACTAAAAAAAACAAACATAATAGATTGTGGAATATGCAGTGTCTGCAATTCAGATTTAATTCATTCTTTTAGAGTAGAAAAAGAAGCATATGGTTTGGAAACAGCTTTGATAGAATTAATAGATTAGTGGAGGAAAAAATGATAATACCAGAAAAGCTAAAAATAGGAGATACAATAGGAGTTATAGCACCATCAAGTCCTATTATAGGAGATAATGTAGAAGAACTTAATCAAGCAAAGAAAATAATAGAAAATTTAGGATTTAAAGTGAAATATTCTAAGAATATATTTTCTAATACAAATAATTATAGTGCAACAGCAAAAGAAAAAGCAGATGATATAAATGAGATGTTTGCTGATAAAGATATTAAAATGATATGGTGTGCAAAAGGTGGAAATAACAGCAATTCAACATTTGAATATATTAATTATGATAATATAAAGAGAAATCCAAAAATTATTTGTGGATTTAGTGATATAACTTCTTTAACTAATATGATTACAGAAAAGACAGGATTGATAACATTTAGTGGAACTAATTTTAAAACTGTGGCAACAGATGAAACTGATTATAGTTTAAAAGAAGCTTTAAAAAGATTTGTTGATGGAAGTTTAGAATTAGGAGTGCAAGGAGAGGAATACAAAACAATAAAACAAGGAGTTGAAGAAGGTCAATTAATAGGAGGAAATCTAAATTTAACAAGTGGTATGGTTTCTGGAAAATATTCTATTGATTTTACAGATAAAATATTGTTTTTAGAAGAACTAGGATTTGAAACTGAACCTGCAATGGCAAGTAATTTCTTATATTATATGAAACAAAATGGTGTGTTTGATAAAGTAAGGGGAATTTGGCTTGGAAATTATACTCATGAAAGCGGAATTAAACTGGAAGATATTTTATTAGATACTATTGGTGATGAGTTTAAAGGTCCAATTATTAAGTCAGAAAATTTTGGTCATATTGATAAAAAGACTGTTATTCCAATTGGAACTATAGCCAGAATTGATACAAATAAAGATGTGAAGATTGAATTACTAGAAAATTGTTTGAGTTGAGATTAAAAGTTGCCAATAACAATTCAAAATTATTGCAATTTAGCAGAGTATATAGTAAAATAAAATTGCACAGATGAGAACCGGTCACAAATGTGCAAAAATAGAAAAGAGGTAGTGAAAATGCGAAAATTACCAAATGGAATAAGTAACTATGAGAAGATAATTGAAGAGAATAGAATATATGTAGATAAAACAATGTATATAGAAAAAATGGAAGACTTAGCAGATAGCACAATAATGTTCTTACGTCCGAGAAAATTTGGAAAAACATTATTTACAAGTACACTAGAATGTTATTATGATAAAAATAGAGTGGATAAATTTGAAAAATTATTTGGAAAAACATATATAGGAAAAAATCCAACACCAAATAAAAATAGATATTGCATATTAAGATTTAATTTTTCAGGAATAAGCACAAATACAGTAGAAGAGACAATGAAAGGATTTAGAGAAAAAGTAGATTTAGGAATAAATAGATTTGTAGCAGATTATGAAATAGAGTTTTACAATAATCCAGAACAGAGTACAGAAGGAATATTAGGTAGTATATTTGAAGCATTTAGAACACAAAGAAGAGACGAGAAAATATATGTAATAATAGATGAATATGATCATTTTGCAAACGAATTATTAGGATTTAGAACAGATGAATTCAAAGAGTTAGTAGCCAAAAATGGAAAAATAAGAAAATGGTACGAAATCTTAAAAGAAGGAACAGAATCAGTAGTAGATAGAATATTTATTACAGGAGTAGCCCCAATAACATTAGACAGTACAACAAGTGGATTTAATATAGCCAATGATATAACAAAAGATATAGAATTTAATGATATGTTAGGATTTAATAAAGAAGATGTAAAATATTTAATGAAAGAAATAGACATGCCAGAAGAAAAGCAAGAAGAAGTATTACCAATAATAAAGGAAAATTATGATGGATATATATTTTCAGATGAAATAGATAATAACGAATTAAACAATTACAAATTATATAATTCAAATATGACATTATATTTCTTAAATGAATATTGCAGATTAAAAGAAATTCCTAAAAAATTAGTGGATATAAACATATTAAGTGATTATAGAAAAATAGAAGCATTTATGGATTTGTGTCAAAATATGAATAAAATAGAATTATTAGAAAAAATAGTAGCAGAAGAACCAGTAGAGAGTGAATTGACAGAGAAATTTAATGCAGAAATAAGTTTTGGAGAAAAAGAGCTAATTTCATTATTATTTTATTTAGGATATTTAACAATAAAAGAAAATGAATTTGGAGTACTAAAATTTATTATACCAAATGAGGTAATAAGAACAATTTATAGTAACTATTTTTTAGAATATATAAAAAGAAAAGCAGGAATAAATGCAGAGATAAAAAATGGAGAAATGATAAAAGAAATATTACTAGAAGGAAAAATAGATAAGGCAATAGAAACACTAGGAACATTTTTAACAAACTTATCTAACAGAGATTATCAACGCTTTGATGAAAAATACATAAAAGTGATATTTTACTCAATATGTAGAATGCTAGGAGCAGTATATGTAAAATCAGAGTTAGAGGTTGGAGGAGAATATGCAGATATATTAATAGTGCCAAGAGAAAAATTAGAAGAAAGATATGGAGTATTATTAGAGTTTAAATATATAAAACAAGAAGAATATAATAAAAATCCAGAACTTTTAAAACAAAAACAACAAGAAGCAAAAACACAATTAGAAAGATATACTAAAAAAGAAGAATTAAAAGCAATACCAAATTTAAGAAGTTATGCAATTGTTGTAATAAAAGATAAAATAGAAGTAGAAGAGTTGTAAAAATGGAAATATTAGACACAAAACAATAAAATACACAAAAAGTATTGACAAGAAATACACAAAATGATAAGTTATAAATAGAACAGAAAAAGTTCAGTTATCAAAAAGTATCCATTTGAATAACAAGTCAAAAGAAGGAGGAAAAACATGAGAAGAAACACTAAAATAGTAGGAGGAATACTATTAGTTGCAATAGTGCTAGTAGCAGTAGGATATGCAGCAATAACAAAAGTAGGATTAAATATAGACGGAACAGCAAAATCAGAAGGAAATCCAGATAATTTTAAAGTAGAATTAGTAGGAGAACCACAAACAAGTGGAGATGGAACTACAACAGCAACAATAAATACGGCTGATAAAACACAAGGAACGATGAATGTATCAGGATTAAATGCTAAAGGACAAACAGCAATAGCAACATATACAGTAAAAAATCAGAGTGTAGACTTATCAGCAGATTTAACAGCAAAGGCAACAAGTACAAATGATGAATATTTTGAAGTACAATGTAGCCTTGATAAAACAACATTAAAAGCTCAAGAACAAACAACAATGACAGTAAAAGTAAAATTACTAAAAACACCAATAGACGAGACAAAAGAGAACTTATCAACAGAAATAGGAGTAAATATAGATGCAGAGCCAAAACAACCAGGTGAAGAAATAAATGGGGGAGCAACGACAGTAACAAGTCAAAAGCCAAAAACAACAGGAGGAACATATTTGCCAGATGGATTTGCACAAGTAGAAGGAACAACATTGGAAAATGGATTAACAATACAAGATAGTACAGGAAATCAATATGTGTGGATAGAGGTGCCAAAAACGTCAGAAGTATATCCAACAGCAGGACTAAATATAAAAGATTTTACAACAGAAGAATATACAGCGATAGAAACAGATTTGCATACATATACAAATGATTATAGAAATGGAACAAGTTACAAAGATGAATATTGTTCAGATGCAACAACAGGATTAAAAAGCGAACAATATACAGAATTAAAGCAGAAAATGTTAAAAAGTGTATACCAAAATGGAGGATTTTATGTAGGAAAATATGAGACAGGAATAGAAAGTACACCTAAGACATCAGGTTCATCAACAACAGCACCAAAAGAAATACCAGTAATAAAACAAAATGCATATCCATACAATAATGTAACATGTAGTCAAGCACAAACATTAGCAAGTAAAATGGAAAGTGGAAAATATACAAGTAGTTTAATGTTTGGAGTGCAATGGGATTTAGTATTAAAATATTTAGAAACAAAAGGAACAGCACAAGCAGATTTAAAAACTAATAGTACAAATTGGGGGAATTACGCAAACAATTTATGGAATATAACAAATGAAAATTCAAAATATGCACCAAATGGTTCAGGATGGACAAGTGGAGCATATGGAAAAAAAGATTCAAATAAAAGTGTATTATTATCAACAGGAGCGAGTGAAACATTTAGTAAACAGGGAATATATGATTTAGCTGGGAATGTATGGGAATGGACATTGGAATATACTTCTGATTCGGACTATCCTTGTGCCGGTCGTGGGGGCTTGTACAGCGACTATGGCGACGATGGTCCGGCAGCCTACCGTGGCAGCGACGATACGACCGGCTACGACGAAAGTATTGGTTTCAGAGTTTCACTTTTCTAAGTCGTAGACCTGAGTCCTGTACAGCGAAAAACTAGAAGGAGCTCAAACAAAGAATTAAATATAAAAATTAGAACAAGAGGAAGACGATTCACACATGATGCGAAGCAACATAGTGAGAGTCGTCTCCTCACCGGACTAGTCCTCACCGGACTAGTCCTTAATTTTTGCAAAAATCAATGGCTAGTCAACATAAATGGGAGGATAAATATGAAATTTGCAAAAAAAGTTAAAGAGTTAAAAAGCTTAAAAGAGAATAAGGGAAAAATAGTATTAATAAGAATACGGAATATTTTTAATAGCAACAGGAGAAGATGCAATATTATTAAATAAGTTGTATGGACTAAAAGTAACCTGCTTCCAGAAAAATGAATGTAAAGTAGGAATGCCTGTAGGAGTTATATTAAAATATTTAGAACTAATAGAAGAAGAAGGATATGGATATGTATTATATGATTATGGAAAAGATAGCAAAGAATTGGTAGAAAAATATAAATTTGAAGGGAAAGAAAATTCAGAAAAAGAAGAATGCAAAAATTGTAAAGAATGTGCTCATTACAAAGGTTGTACTTACAGCAATATAAATATATATGAGATTTTAGAACAAAAGAGAGAAAGGCAACAAAAGATGAACAATAAAGATGAACTTATATTGATACCAAAATACGAAAAATATATGCAATATATGATAGAAACAATAATAAAAATGCCAAGAACAGAAAAATTTAACATAGGAAATGAATTTAAAACAGTGATGTATAAAATGCTAGAAAATATATTATACATAAACAAAATAGATAATTCAAAGAGATTATATTATTTAAATTTGATAGATGCAGAATTAAACGCCCAAAGAATGATGATAAGAATAATGCAAAAAAATAAATGGATAGACAACAAAAAATACAAAGTATCAATGGAATTGCTATATGAAATTGGAAAAATATTAGGAGGCTTAATAAAATATTATGCCAAAAACAATAAGAAATCAGTATGATAAAAAATTAACTTATGATAACTTAATGAAGGCACATATAGAAAGCAGAAAAGGCAAGAATATACGTAAAGAAATAATACTATTTAATTTAAAACAAGAAGAATATATAATGTGGTTATATGAACAACTAAAAAATGGAACTTATAAACATAGTGGATATACAACATTTTATGTAACAGAGCCCAAATTAAGACTAATAGAAAAAAGTGCATATATAGATAGAATAGTACATAGATGGTATGTGGATAATTTTATGAAAGAATATTTTATAAAAAGCTTTATAAACACATCATATGCATGTTTAGAGAATAGAGGGATGCACAAAGCATGTATAAATGTGCAAAACACGATGAAGCATTGTAAAAGAATCTGGAATAATTATTATATAATAAAAATGGATATAGCAAAATATTTTCAAAATATAGATAAATCAATTTTATATAATATTTTACAAAGAAAAATAAAAGATAAAAAACTACTTTGGTTAACAAAAGAAATATTATTATCGATATATGGATGATGTGGTAGTTATGGCAAGAAATAAAAAAGAAGCAATACAAAAACTACAACAAATTAGAGAATTTTTAACTACAAATTTAAAATTAGAGTTAAATAGTAAAACACAGATATTTAAAAGCTCACAAGGAGTGAACTTTTGTGGATATAAAATAAACGAATATAGACTAAAAATTAGAACAAAAGGAAAGATAAGAAATGATGGAAGTATAAAAATTTGTTAATAAAAAGAATCTTTAATTTTGTTGAAATATAAGCATACCCTTGAAAAAAATACCAATATATAGTATAATATAAAACGAATTTAGAGAAAAGGAGAATAATTATGTTTGACAAACTAGAAACAGTAGAAGCGAGATATGAAGAATTAACAAAATTGATTAGTGATCCAGAAGTGATTGCAAACCAAACTGAATGGCAAAAACTAATAAAGGAACACAGTTCGATAGAAGAAATAGTACAAAAATATAGAGAATATAAAAAAGAAAAACAAAGAATGGATGAAGCTAAAGAAATGATGGAAGATAAAGAATTAAAAGAATTGGCTGAAGCAGATTATTATGAAGCTAAAGAAAATCTTCCACATATTGAAGACGAATTAAAAGCGTTATTAATACCAAAAGACCCAAATGATGATAAAAATATTATTTGCGAAATTCGTGCAGGAGCTGGAGGAGAAGAGGCAGCATTATTTGCAGGAACATTATTTAGAATGTATTCAATGTATGCAGAAAGAAAACACTGGAAAATAGATATATTAAATGAAAATGAAACTGAATTAGGTGGATATAAAGAAATATCTTTTATGGTTACAGGAAAAGGTGCATATAGTAGATTAAAATTCGAAAGTGGTGTTCACAGAGTACAAAGAGTACCAGATACAGAAAGCAGTGGAAGAATACATACATCAACAGCGACAGTTGCAGTTTTACCAGTTGTAGAAGATGTAGAAATTGAAATAAACCCAGCTGATATAAAAATGGAAGTATTTAGAGCATCTGGGGCTGGAGGACAACACGTAAATAAAACATCATCTGCCGTAAGATTAATACATGAACCAACAGGAATAGTTGCTGAATGTCAAACAGAACGTTCACAATTACAAAATAGAGAATATGCTATGAAAATGCTTAGGTCAAAAATCTATAATATAGAAAAAGAAAAACAAGATTCAGAAATAGCAAATGCAAGAAAAATACAAGTTGGTAGTGGTGATAGAAGTGAAAAAATACGTACTTATAATTATCCACAAGGACGTATAACTGATCATAGAATTGGAATGAGTATATTCCAAATGGAGAACTTCTTAAATGGAGATTTAGATGAAATGATTGATAATTTAATTGCGGCAGACAGAGCTGAAAGATTAAAAGGAGAAGAAGAATAATTAAAATATACTTTGTATTTTTTGGGATAAAATACAAAGTATATTTTGTATTATTTGGCGAAAAATATAAAGTATACTTTTTATTAAAAAACTATTGCAAAAATCAAAAAAATATAGTAGAATACAAACAAATATTTGAAAAAAGAAAGAGAGACCAACTATGAAAAGTCAATAGAAAAATGAAAATTTTTTAAAAAATTTTCTA
>ERZ827440.1386-NODE-1386-length-26887-cov-5.970893_pt1 | contig 26887 bp, 31 predicted proteins | sample MGYA00519774_ERZ827440 | MGnify/ENA primary metagenome ERZ827440 (study PRJEB31778, sample SAMEA3449302) | human gut metagenome | biome: human gut; feature: human-associated habitat; material: faeces | place: United Kingdom | collected 2010/2012 ... | reverse complement strand
GAAGCAACTCGTTGCTTAAATTGTAAAAAACCATTCTGTATGGATGGGTGTCCAGTAGGAGTACCAATTCCTGAATTCATTCATCATGTTGCAGAAGGTGAATTTGAAGAAGCTTATCAAACAATTACAAGAGAAAATGCATTACCTGCAATTTGTGGACGTGTTTGTCCTCAAGAAAATCAATGTGAAGGTAAATGTGTTAGAGGAATTAAAACTGAATCAGTAGGAATCGGACGCTTAGAAAGATTCGTTGCTGATTATCATAGAGAACATGGAAAACCTACAGAATTAAAAATTGAAAAAAATGGTAAAAAAGTTGCAACAGTTATTGTTGGTTCAGGTCAATTAGAAGAACAATTGAAAAAACAAGCCCATGATTTGGCCTTAAAAAATACTCATTTTGTCGGAAGGAAAAATAGTGACGAAGTAAGAAAAATACAAAGTTTATCAGATGTTTCTTTAATTCCTTCAAGAAATGAACCTTTTGGACTAGTTGTAATTGAGGGTATGGCATGTGGACATCCTGTTATAGGAACAAATGCAGGAGGAATACCAGGCATTTTAAATATTAATAAAGAAGACATCAGTGATAAAACTAAAACTTATGTAACACCTGTTGGTGTTCTTGTGCCAATGGATAATAGTGAAGCACTAAGTAGTGCTGTTTGTGATGTGTTAGATGAAAAAGTTAAATTTAATAATGACTTTATTGTAAATTATACTAAAGAACATTATGCTCAAGAAGAAATAACAAAACATATATTAAATATATTTGAAGAGGCTGTGTCTGAATCAAATAAAGAAAAAAATTTCGAAGAAGAAAAATAAATTATAAAAAAGATGGAGAATTTAAAATGAATAAATTTATGAAAATTGCTAAAGAAAATGCTGATAATGGAATTGCTAAAAAAGAAGGAGGACCATTTGGAGCAGTTGTTGTAGACAAAGAAGGAAACATCATTGCAAACGGAAACAATAAAGTTTTAAAAACAAATGATCCAACAGCACATGCAGAAATTGTAGCAATTAGAAATGCTTGTGAAAAACTACAAACATATGATTTATCAGAATATATTTTATATACATCTTGTGAACCATGCCCAATGTGCTTATCCGCTATAATTTGGGCAAATATAAAAAAAGTTTACTATGGATGTACTAAAAAAGATGCAGGAGATATTGGATTTAGAGATGATATGATTTATGATTATTTAAAAGGAAAAAATGAAGATTTAATAGAATTAAAAGAATTAGACAGAAATGAATGTATAAAAACATTTGAAAAATATGGTAAAGAAAATGGAATAATATATTAATTCTGAAAAAGTAAAATAGAGATTCTTCAAATAGAATCTCTATTTTTTCTTATATTTCAACTTTAGGCTGATACCTATCAAGCCACATATTTACTTGGCATAAATAAGCAATTAATTGTGGACCAACCATTAATTGGCCAAACCATGGTCTTGTGAATGCTTTTCCGTCAGTTTCTAAAATATTCAAAATATATTGCCTATTTAACAAATTATTAATAGGAGCATTTTTATCTTTCATAATGTTTGTAAGCATTTCTTTTACTTTAGCCAAATATGTTGGATTATGAGTTTTAGGATATGGAGATTTTTTTCTATCAACAATTTCAGAAGGAAGAAAATCTTTACAAATATAGCGTAATAGACCTTTTTCGCGACCTTTTAGTGCTTTCCATTCCCAAGGTATGTTCCATACATATTGAGCTAATCTATAATCACAAAAAGGAACACGTAATTCAACTCCATTATACATTGCCATTCTGTCAGAACGTTCTAATAATGTTTGCATAAACCAATTTAATGTTAAATATGAAATTTTTCTTTTCTCAGCAGTTTCTTTTGAATCTGTTGGAAGTATTTCAACTTTATTCAAACTTTCGTTATATCTAAAGTCTATATAATCTTTTAAAGATATTTCTGTACCAATTGAAGGATTTAAAAGTTTTTGTCTTTCATCTATTGATATGGACCAAGGAAAAGTATTACTTTCTAGAGCATCTTGTCTAAAAAACCAGGGATATCCACCAAAGATTTCATCAGCACATTCACCTGTTAATGCAACTGTTTTTTCTTTTTTTACGTTTTTACAAAACAATAATAAAGATGAATCAATATCAGCCATTCCTGGTACATCTCTTGCAATCATAGCATCTTCTAAAGCATTTGCTAATTCAGGTGTGTCTATTATAATTTTATGATGATTAGTTTTTAATCTCTTTTGAACAAGGTCAATGTAAAAGTTATCTGAATTTGGCTGAAAATCACTTTTAACAAAATTTTTATCATTATCAACATAATCGACAGAGTAAGTATCTAAAACAGGCATAGAACTAGTCTCGTAATAATCAGAAGCAAATTTTGTAATAATACTAGAATCTAATCCACCAGATAAAAATGTACAAAGAGGAACATCAGATACTAATTGTTTTGTTATAGAATCATTCAGCAAAAATCTTAGATGCTCACAAGTTTGACCAAAACTATCGGTATGTTCTTTTGAGGCAAGCTTCCAATATTGTTCTATGTGTAGACCTGAACTATTGTATATTGCAAAATGTGCAGGCTTAATTTCAAAGATATTTTTAAAAACTGTTAAACCAGGAGTGTGTGCAGGACCGATACCAAATAATTCCGAAATTCCTTGAGAATCTAATATCTTTTCAACACCAGGATATTCTAGTAATCCCTTGATTTCAGAAGAAAAGACAAGAGTTCTATCAACTATTGTATAAAATAAAGGTTTAACACCAAAATGATCTCTTGCTAAAAATATTTGATTTTTTTGCGTATCCCATATTGCAAAGGCAAATATTCCATTTAAATGTTTTACAACATCATTTCCATAATGAATATAACTTTTTAGCAATATTTCTGTGTCAGAATGACTATCGATTTTAAAATTATTTTCTAACAATATTTTTTTTAATTCCTTAGTATTATAAATTTGACCATTATAGACAATAATGTATGTTCCAAAAGAATATTTTTCGACCATTGGTTGTTTACCGTCCATCAGGATCTACAACGATTAATCTTTTGTGAGCCATAGCAACATTTTTATCTATGTAATAACCTTGTTCGTCAGGACCTCTTCTAGATATAGAGTTGTTCATTTTTTGTAGTAAATCTTTTTCCTGTGATATATTTTTTTCAAAATTAGCAAATCCAACAAAACCACACATAATAATCCTCCATATAAAAATTATTTTAGATATTTATTTTGGGGTATATATCAAAATAAATAATTTATATATATTGTATGCAAAAAAGTAAATAAAATTAATTGATTTAATAAAAAAAATGTAGTAAACTAGAAAGATAGGAGGGATAAAATGAATATAAAAAATGTATGGCTACATTTTAGATTAGTTTGTATTCATAAATGGAATGTATTTAAACTAAGTTGTAGAGTTGGAGAACCTTGGAGAGGATTTTGGCATGACTTTTCAAAATTTTCACCAACAGAATTTATTGAAAGTTGTAAATATTATATAGGAACACATTCACCTATAATAGAAGCTAAAAAGGATAAAGGGTATTCTAAAGCATGGTTACATCATAGAGGAAGAAATAAACATCATCCAGCATATTGGATAGATGAATTTGCACCAGAGCCAACACCTGTGATTCCATATAAATATGCTGTAGAAATGTTATGTGATAAGATGTCAGCTGCAATGACATATAAAAAGGACAAATTTACTACTCAATATGTACTTGATTATTGGAATAGAGAGTTGCCATATGAAAATATAAATCCAAAAACAAAAAAATTCATAACAGTTGTATTAGAACAATGTGTAAAGAATGGAATAGATAAAACATTTACTAAAAAGAACTTTAAAGAACTTTACAAAAAATATTGTGAATAAACCAAGTATAACTATTGACAAAATATAAAAATACTTGTATAATTTTAAAGTGACTGAGGTTAAGAGTCATGATTACTAAGATAAAAATTGAAAAGATATATACATATATCGCGATAAACAAGGAGGGATAATAATGGCACAACCAAAAAGAAGATGGTCAAAAGCAAGAACTCATTCAAAAAGGTCAACATGGAAAAAAGAAGTACCAACATTTTCAACATGCCCACGTTGTCATGAACCAGTTTTACCACATAGAGTTTGCAAAAATTGTGGATATTATGATGGAAAAGAAGTAATAGCTAAAAAAGAAAAAGAAAATGCATAAGTATTTTTGTAACGTTTGTAAATAGACAAGCGTTATTTTTTTATAAGGACGTGATATTAAATGCCAAAACAAACATTTTTTAACTTAAAAGAAGAAAAAAAGGAAAAAATAGAAAAAGCTCTAATAAAGGAATTTAGCAACAATACATTTGAAAAAGCTTCAATAAGTAATATAATTGCAGAGGCAAATATTCCAAGAGGAAGTTTTTATCAATATTTTGAAGATAAAGAAGATGCAATTTACTATATTATAAATAAGTATTTAGAAAAAGAAAAAAACAGAATATATCAGTATTTATTAAAAAATAAAGGAGATATATTTGAAACAGCAATTAATATATATGAGGATACTGCAAAAATAACAGAAAAAAATGAGAATGAGGAATTATTTAAAAATATTTTACAAGAATTAAAGAAAAACAATATAAATGTTTTTGATGAACATAAAAAAATATTAAAAAGCCAAAAGACTATTGAAAAAATGATAAATAAGACAGAACTGAACATAGAAAATGAAGAAGACTTACAAGATTTTTTGAGAATATTAAATGTTATAATAAGAGCAATATCAATGGAAGTTGTTTTAAAAAAGCTTACAGTTGAAGAGGGAAAACAAAGAATTATTAGAGAAATTGAAATATTAAAAAAAGGAATGAAAAAACTGTAAAAATATGTACAAATAAAATTTATTGTGTTATATTAAATGCACTTAATAAAATATAAAGAAAAGAGGGTAATGCAAATGTGGAAAAAATTTTTAAAAAAGTCAGGATGGACTGACATAGTAATTTCATTAGTATTTATATTGTTTGGTATTATGCTAATTGCAAGACCTGAATATGTAATGTCAGGTATATCTCTTTTAGTAGGATTAATCTTTATTGCAATAGGTATATTAAAAGCAATAGATTATTTTTCAACAAATAAAACAGACAATTATTTACTTGCTATGGCAATTGTTATGGTTTTAATTGGAGTTGTATTGATGTTTTGTTCAGATATAATTCTATCAGCAGCTAGAATAGTAATCGCAATTTGGATTTTGTACAGCGGAATATTAAATTTACAAACAATAATAGTTTGGAAAGATTATAAAACAACTTTATGGATAGTAAGTTTAATATTAGCTATTGCAACTATAGGATTGGGAATGTATGTGTTAGTAAATCCGGGAGCATTATTACAAACAGGTGGAATAGCAATATTAATATATGGTATAGTTAATATAATTGAAAATATGATATTTATAAAGAAAATTGATGATTATTTAGATTAATACAATAAAGTTAAACTTAAATAAACTCTTAATGTTAAAAATTAATATTAAGGGTTTATTTTTTTGTGTGGCAAATGTCGAATTTAATCATATAATAAGATTAAAAGGAGGAAATAAGATGTTTAGAAATAGAAAATGTTATTGTATGAACAATAACTATCAAAACAATTCATGTCATATGCAAGAAAATATAATGGAAGACAAATGTAGTCAAGTGACGTCATATGACAATTATGAAGATGATTGTGGATGCGGATTTGATGAGGGTAGAAATGTTTTTCCAACTAATCCAATGCTAGCACAAAGCTATGTACCAATTCAATACATGGATAGAACTTTTAAGCCAAATGTAGGACTAAAAATGGGAACAATATTTCCTGAATTAGTAAGTCCGTATTTTCCTTGTCAATCAATGGAAGAGATACAATTTATAAAACAAAGAAATACAATAGGGAAGGGGTGTAATAAATAATGTTAAGAGAAAATAGAGGTTGTTCTTGTATGGAAGAAGAAAACAATGAAGTGCCAGAAAGAGTAGTAAATAGAAAAGAACAGGAAGAATTATTATCTGAGATAAGATGTCATGAATTTTCTATAACAGAATTAGCATTATATTTAGACACCCATCCAGATGATAAAAAAGCTTTATGTTTGCATAGAAAATATTGCAATGAATTAGAAAATATGAGAGATATGTATCAAAAAGTATATGGACCACTTATGATAACATATCCTTGCAATAAGTGGAGATGGCTAGAAGAACCATGGCCTTGGGAAGGAGGAGAAAATTAATATGTGGAGTTATAACAAATTATTACAATATCCAATAAATATAAAATGTACAGATCCAAGACTTGCTAAAGTTATAATATCTCAATATGGTGGACCAGATGGAGAACTTGCAGCATCATTAAGATATTTAAGTCAAAGGTTTGGAATGCCTGATCAAAAAGCTAAGGCAATTTTAAATGATATAGGAACAGAAGAATTACGGTCATCTTGAAATGGTAGGATCTATAGTTCATCAATTAACTAAAAATGCATCAATAGAAGAAATAGAAAAAGCAGGATTAGGAGCATATTACACAGACCATGGTGTTGATGTATATCCACAATCAGCATCAGGGGTACCATTTGATGCAACATGTTTAGCATGTAAAGGTGATCCAATTGCAAATTTACAAGAAGACTTAGCAGCAGAGCAAAAGGCAAGAGCCACTTATGAAAAATTAATAGACTTATGTAGAGATAATCCAGATGTAATTGATCCATTAAGATTCTTAAGAGAAAGAGAAGTAGTTCATTTTCAAAGATTCGGTGAAGCACTTCGTGGAGTTCAAGATAAATTAGCAGAAAGAAAATTTTATATAAATAATACAAATTGTTATAATAATAGAAATTCAGAGGAAAATATATGAAACTGAAAAATAAATTAAAAATATAATAAAATTGTAGAAGTTAATATTTAGAAATATCTAAGTATTAACTTTTTTAAAATTCGAAAACGTAATAGAAATGCAATAAAAATGCAATAAAAAAGTAATGCAACGTAAAAAACTCTTAAAAAGTATGTGTGAAAAGGCAAAGAAAAAAATATCACTTGCAAAAAATATAAATAATTGTTATATTGTTAATTATAAAATAGTTTTAATGGAGTTTTTAGGTAATATGAAAAAAATGTATAAAGGAAATAAAGCTATTACTATAGTGGGATTGGTAATAATAATATTAGTATTGTTAATTATAACAGGAATAACAATTGCGATATTAGTAGGGAATAGTGGAATAATAGAACAAGCAAGAGAAGCAAAAAATAATACACAAAAAGCTTTAGAAAATGAAAATGAAATACTAGAGAAATTTATATCAAAGATAAATAAAATAACAAGTGAAAATTTAAATGAAAATGAAGAAAATAATAGTACAAAAGGAAATGCAAAACAAATTAGAGAAAATGCAAAAAATACGTATGGAAAAGAAGTGTCAAATTATATAGTAAAAGATGCAAAAGGAAAAGAAATTCAAGCAGATAAAGATGTGAAATGGAAAATATTCTATGCAAGTGATAAAAATGTATATTTAATAGCAGATAGTTATGTGAAAAATACAGCACTTCCTTATGCAAGAACATTAAATGAAGATGGAATAACTGTTGCTACAGAAAATACACCAAATAAATTCACAGGAGATGATTCTAACTGTTTAAATGGTAAACAATATAGAGCACATTTTTTTAATATAGTAAATTTATATAGTGGAATGGATAGAATATTAGCGGACAAGACTTATGGAAATAGCTTGAAAAATATGAATAGTAAATATTTTAATGCGTTTTTTGAACGGAGAAACAACAAAACTAAATAAAAAATATTATAATGGTAAAGCAGTGGCATATATGCAAGATACAGAAGCATGGAGTATATATAAAGATAGTCAAGGATATGCAGAGTATGCGATAGGTGGGCCAAGTTTAGAGATGTTATATGATAGTTATATTCAAACACATACAAAAGTTGAAGGAAAATATAAATATACGGTTACAGGAGAAGATAGAGATAAAAATACAGATGGAGCAACAGGAAGTGGATATGCTGGGTATCAGATAAGTTGGGATGGAGGAACAACATGGAAAACATTGATAGACAATAGTGCTGGATATCTTTCGGCAGACACAAATAATTTATATGTTGTGGATCCATCACATGAAAAAGCATATGCATATTGGGTATCTTCTCCTTCTACAGTTAATAATGAGAACATTATACTTGTATATTATTATGGTAGAGTTCGTTCATACTATTATAATAATGAGTTAGTGGCTTTTAGACCAATAGTTTGTTTATCATCTAAAGTTACTTTAGAACTAAATGAAGTGAGCCAAAAATATGAAATAAAACAATAATTAAAAGTTCCAAACACTATGAATTTTTTATAAGATATGATATAAAAATATAAATAGTAATTAAAATTTAAAGAAAGAGATAATTTTATTTATGAATAAACAAAAATTATTAAAAAGATATAAAATGTTAGAAGAATTAACTGATAATATGAATAAAGATCATATCAGTGAATCATCAGCACAATGTTCATATTATACTATATTATCATTTATACCTTTTATAATATTAGTTATAACATTAATACAATATACAGGAATAAAGCCAGACTCATTGTTTGAAGCTATATCAAGATTAATCCCATCTAGTATGAGCCAAATGGTTTTAGAAATTGTACAAGAGGTATATTCGAAATCTATAGGAACAATATCGATATCATTAATATTTACTTTACTATCTGCAGGGAGAGGATTATTTGCATTAACAAAAGGATTGCATACAATATATAACACAGAAGAAAATAAAATAACATCATCATATATATATTTAAGATTGAAATCAATTGTACAAACTATTGTGTTTATATTTTTAATAGGAATAGGTTTAACTGTTTTAGTTTTTGGAAATAGTTTAAGAGAAATAGCACAGAGATATTTTGAACAATTTGAAAATTACAATTGGTTTTCAATGATTTTTACAGAAGCGGTATTAATATTTTCTACATTTATAATATTTTTAATCTTATATAAATTTGTTGGAAGAAAAAAAGTTACTTTAAGAAGTCAAATTTATGGTGCAATATTTGGAGCAATAGCCTTAAATGTAATATCATTTGTATTTTCAAAATATTTGTATATATTTAAAGGATTTTCTATAACATATGGAAGTTTAACAACATTAATGTTAATTATGATGTGGACATATTCTTGTTTCTATACATTATTTTTAGGAGCAGAATTTAATAAATTAATAAACAGTAGAAAAGGAAAAGAGGAATAAAATGGGAAAAGGTAAAAGAGTATTAACAAAAGAAAGTAATAAAAAAAGAAGATTAACAAGAGAAGAAGTAGAAATAAAGAAAAGAAAAATTAAAAAATGTTTCTTAACAATTTTAGCAATAATTATACTAGCTATTATAGCAATGATAGTAAATGATTTTGTAATAATTGATAATAATAAAACCACAAATTTAATAATAAATAATAAGAATGTAACTTCTAGTTTAAAACAAAAGGTATTAATAGAAGATGATATTATATATTTATCTAAACAAGACATATCAAACTTTTTTGATAAATACATTTACCAAGATGAAAAGACAGAAAAAATAGTAACAACATATGATAAAAAAATTGCAGAAATTGGTTTTGATGAAAATGAAATAAATATTAATGGCTCTGATAAGCAAATATCAGCACATGCAATTGAAAAGGATGGACAAATATATCTTCCTATATCAGAAATGACAGATGTATATAATATAGAAATATCAGATATAAAAGAATCTAATATTGTTACAATGGACTCATTGGAAAGAGAACAAAAAAGAGCAATAATAAATAGTAATTGTGCAGTGAAAGCATCAAGTAATTTTATAGCTAAAACTGTAGATAGAGTAAAAAAAGGTGATGCTGTTATAGTAGTTTCTTCAGACAAAGGATATACAAAAATAAGAACAGCTAATGGAAAACTTGGAATTATAAAAACAAATAAGATAGAAAATGAATTTTTAATAAGAGAGAATATGGATGAAGAAAAACAAATTTCTGGAAAAGTTAATTTAACTTGGGATTATTATTCAGAATATGTTAATGCTCCAAATAGAGAAGGAACAACAATAGATGGAATCAATGTTGTATCACCAGCATTTTTCTACTTAGATACAAATGGGGATTTAAAAGAGAATATAGGAGATTCAGGAAAAGCATATATAAAATGGGCAAAAAACAATGGATATAAAATATGGCCAATGGTTTCCAATGGAGTTGCAGCAAACAAAAGTTTAAATATAACCTCAAATATTATGAATGATTATGAAAAACGTAAAAAGCTTATTGAAAGTATAGTAAATAAGTGTGTAGAATATGAGTTGGATGGTATCAATATAGATTTTGAAAATATGAAATCAGAAGATAAAGATATGTATTCAAGATTTATAATTGAATTAGAACCTCGTTTAAAGGAAATTGGAATGGTTCTTTCTGTTGATGTTACAGCTCCAGATGGTGGAGATACATGGTCAATGTGTTTTGACAGGCACGTAATAGGAAATGTAGCAGATTATACAATATTTATGGCATATGACCAAAATGGAAGTTCAAGTACAAAACCTGGAACAACTGCAGGATACAATTGGGTTAAATTAAATTTAGTTAAGTTTTTACAAACAGAAGAAATTAATCCAAATAAGTTAATTTTAGCTGTACCTTTATATACAAGAATTTGGACAACTAATTCAGATGGGAAAGTTATTAGCAATAATTCATTAAGCATAAAAAATACAGAAGCGGAAATACCGGATGGAATAACGAAACAATGGAATGATGAACTAAAACAAAACTATGTAACATTTTCATCAGGAAATAATACAAAACAAATTTGGATAGAAGATATAGATTCTTTAAAAGCAAAAATATCATTAATGAAAGAAAACAATTTAGCAGGAATCGCTTCATGGGAGGCTAATATGGCATATGATGATATATGGACTATGTTCAAAAATGAATTAAATAATTAATTATGTAAAAGTCATTTTAAGCACTAAGTTTAAGATGACTTTTATTATTTGTATAAATATTGAATTTATAGTATATTAATTCTTGACAATAAAAAAAATGACATATATAATACTAAAAAAGCACATTTGGAGGTATTTTGACAGATGCAAAAAAACGAATTTACAATAAGTAAATATCACAAATTAACAGATGAACAAATAATAGATGAAATAAAAAATGGTAATGAAGAAGCTTTAGTATTTTTATTAGAAAAATATAAAGATTTAGTGAACTCAAAAGTAGGAAAATATTTTATAATAGGAGCAGAACGAGAAGACACTATACAAGAAGGAATGATAGGTTTGTTTAAGGCAATAAAGAGCTATAATTCTGAGATGCAAAGTTCATTTAAATCATTTGCAAACATATGTATTGAAAGACAATTAATAACAGCAATAAAGACATCTAACAGGCAAAAGCATCAACCGCTTAATTCGTATTTATCTCTAAATACAGCTGCATATGACAATAATGAAGATGATAGTGTGGAATTACTAGAAACATTTAATAGTAAGACTATAGAAGACCCTTTAGAAACAATAATGAAAAGGGAACAATATAATGAAGTTGAAAATGCAGTAAATAAAAATTTAAGTGATTTTGAGAAAAAAGTTTTAAATAGCTATTTAAATGGCGAGAGTTATAATACAATAGCTACAAAACTTGAAACACCAGTAAAATCAGTAGATAATGCAATACAAAGAATAAGGAAGAAAGCAATAAAAAATATATTAAATGGAAGAATATGTTAATAATTGACAAAAAATGGGAAAAGATATATAATAATACTTGTAAACAATACAAGTATTATTAAGTATGGAGGGAGTAATATGACAACACCTGAAAAAGAAAACATTAAAAGCATTCTGAGACTATTACGGAAGGTAGTAGATGACTTGGAAGTGATAGTTGGTGACAAGGAGGGGACATCTGAAATAATTCAAGAAATGACTATTAACAAAGTAGAAGTGACTGATGAAGAAATAGGCAATATTTTAAAAGAGTTAGGAATTTCACCAAGTATAAAAGGATATTTATATTTGAAAGAGGCAATATTATATGTCTTAAGCCAAGATAATCAAATGGATTTATTCATGACGAAAGATATCTATCCAAGAGTAGCAAAAATTTATAAGACAACACCACAGCGAGCAGAAAGAGCGATTAGGCATGCTATTGAAATGTCATGGAGTAGAGGAAATCAGAAAATTCTGGAAAAATATTTTTATAGTTGTACTAATCCTAATTCAGGCAAGCCAACTAACGCAGAATTTATCTACACAATTGTAGATTGTATAAACTCCAAAAAAAAGCTTCAGTAAATACTGAAGCTTTTTTTATGGAGCCTACAACGGGAATTGAACCCGTGACCTCTACCTTACCAAAGTAGCACTCTACCGACTGAGCTATGCAGGCATAAATATTTTATAATATTAAACTTTTCAAATTATACAATAGTAACACAAAAAAGTAAATAATTTCTATTGACTTTTTATAAAAAAGATATTAAACTATTAACATAAGACAAAAACAATGAGAGAAGAGTAAAATAGAAATTGCTTTCACAGAGAAAATTGGTCATAGGCTGAAAACCAATTAAAGAAAAACTATTTGAAAACTAACTCTTTTAGTTTCTAGTGAATAAGCTAGACGAGTAAGATACGTTAAAATCTTTTAATTAAGTAAAAAATAGGATGGAACCGTGTATATATGCACTCCTATAGATATTATAAAAATGTCTATTGGGAGTGCTTTTTATATGTTAGAAAAGTTATACAATAGATTTCAAGGAGGTTTTAAAATGGTTAAAGTAAAATTAACAGATGGTTCTATATTAGAGGTAGAACAAGGAAGTACTATTTTAGATGTTGCAAAAAAAATAAGTGAAGGGCTTGCAAGAAATGCAACATGTGGAAGTGTAAATGGTAAAGTCGAGGATTTAAGACATGAAATTAATGAAGACTGTGAAATTGTTATACATACTTTTAAAGAAGATGACTTAGACGGAAAAAAAGCTTATTGGCATACAACATCACATATTATGGCACAAGCTGTTAGCAGATTATTTCCAAACGTAAAATTTGCAATTGGTCCATCAATAGAAAATGGATTTTATTATGATTTTGATGTAGAAAAACCATTTACAGAAGAAGATAAATCAAAAATAGAAGAAGAAATGAAAAAAATAATAAAAGAAAATTTAGCAATAGAAAGATTTTCTTTACCTAAAGAAAAAGCTTTAGAACTAATGAAAGACCAACCATATAAGCAAGAATTAATTAATGATTTAGCCGATGGGGAAGAGATTAGCTTTTATAAACAAGGAGATTTTACAGACTTATGTGCAGGACCACATTTAGAGAGCACAGGAAAAGTAAAAGTTGTTAAAATATTATCATCTTCTGGAGCATACTGGAGAGGTGATGAACATAATAAAATGTTGCAAAGAATTTATGCTATATCATTCCCGAAAGCAAGCCAAATGGATGAATATATGCAAAAATTAGAAGAAGCTCGTGCACGTGATCACAGAAAATTAGGCAAAGAGTTAGAGCTATTTATGACAAGTCCATTAGTTGGTTCTGGATTACCAATGTATTTGCCAAATGGTGCGACTGTTAGAAGATTATTAGAAAGATATATTCAAGATAAAGAAATAGAAATGGGATATCAACATGTATACACACCATCACTTGCAAATACAGAATTGTATAAAGTTTCAGGACACTGGGATCACTACAAAGAAGATATGTTCCCTGTTATGAAAATGGATAATGAAGAAATGGTATTAAGACCAATGAACTGTCCACATCATATGTTAATATATAAAAACAAAATGCGTTCATATAGAGATTTACCAATAAGAATTGGAGAATTAGCACATGACTTTAGATATGAAGATAGTGGAAGTGTTTGTGGGCTAGAAAGAGTACGTGAAATGTGTCAAAATGATGCACATTTATTTGTAAGACCAGATCAAATAAAAGAAGAATTTGGAAAAGTAGTTCAATTAATTTTATCTGTATATAAAGATTTTGGATTTGAAGATTATGAATTTAGACTATCTTTAAGAGATAAAAACAACAAAGAGAAGTATTTTGATGATGACGAAATGTGGGAAAAAGCTGAAGGACAATTAAGAGAAATATTAAAAGAACTTGGAGTCCCATTCTATGAGGCAGAAGGAGAAGCAGCTTTTTATGGACCTAAATTAGATGTTCAATTAAAATCTGCTGTTGGACATGATGTAACAGTATCTACTTGCCAATTAGACTTTTTATTACCTGAAAGATTTAAATTAGAATATATTGGAGAAGATGGAGAAAAACATAGACCGGTTGTTATTCACAGAGCAATACTTGGTACATTTGATAGATTTATGTGTTTCTTAATAGAAGAAACAAAAGGTGCATTCCCATTGTGGCTTTCACCAACACAAGTAAAAATATTACCAATTGCAGATGCACAATTAGATTATGCTAAACAAATTGAAGAAAAACTTCATAAAGCAGGTATTCGTGTTGTCGTTGACGATAGAAACGAAAAAGTTGGATACAAAATTCGTGAAGCACAACTTGAAAAAGTTCCATATATGTTAGTTGTAGGAAATAAAGAAGTTGAAGAAAATACAGTTGCTGTTCGTTCAAGAGGAAATGCAGAAAATGAAACAATAAATGCAGACGAATTTGTAGCTAAAATTAAAGAAGAAGTAGAAAATAAAAGTAAATAAAAAGAAAGAGGAATTATAATGAAATTAGGAATTGTAGGACTTCCAAATGTGGGGAAGAGTACATTATTTAATAGTATAACAAAAGCAGGTGCAGAATGTGCAAACTATCCATTCTGCACAATAGAACCAAATGTAGGAGTTGTACCTGTACCAGATGAGAGATTAGATAAATTAACTGAAATGTACAATCCGCAAAAAACAACACATGCTGTAATTGAATTTGTTGACATAGCTGGATTAGTTAAGGGGGCAAGCAAAGGTGAAGGTCTTGGAAATAAATTTTTATCACATATTAGAGAAACAGATGCAATTGTAGAAGTTGTAAGATGTTTTGAAGATGGAAATGTGGTACATGTAGATGGAAGCGTAGACCCAATTAGAGATATTGAAACAATTAATTTAGAATTAATATTTGCAGATTTAGAGATGGTAAATAAAAGATTAGATAAAGCAAGAAAAAATTTGAAAGCTGATAAAAAATATCAAACAGAAATTGATTTATTTGAAAAAATAAAGAAAACATTAGAAGAAGGAAAATCTGCAAGAACATTGGACTTCAATGAAGATGAACTTCCAATAGTAAAAGAAACATTTTTATTAACCACAAAACCAATATTATATGTTGCAAATATTTCAGAAAGTCAAATAGATAATGCTGAAAATGATCCATTAGTTTTAAAAGTAAAAGAATATGCAGCACAAGAAAATGCAGAAGTGATTCCGCTATGTGTTAAAATTGAGGAAGAATTATCAGGCTTAGAAGATGATGACAAAAAAGAAATGCTAGAGGCAATGGGATTAGAAGAATCAGGATTAGACAAGGTTATAAAAAGAAGTTATAATTTATTAGGATTAATGTCATTTTTAACAGCAGGAGAGCCAGAAGTTAGAGCTTGGACAATAAAGAAAGGTACTAAAGCACCTCAAGCAGCTGGAAAAATTCATTCAGATATAGAAAGAGGATTTATAAAAGCAGAAGTTGTTTCTTTTGATGATTTAATATCATCAGGCGGAATGGTTCAAGCAAAAGAAAAAGGACTAGTACGTCAAGAAGGTAAAGAATATATAATGCAAGATGGAGACATTGTGTTGTTTAAATTTAATGTATAATCAATTTTATCTAATTTTAAAAGTGTAAAATATGTAATAGTTTTGTAATGAAACTGTAAAGAAAAAATGGATAAATTATATTGACTAATAATATTTTTAAGTATAAAATAAATTTATAGAAACACAAGAAAAGAGTATTTTATTATTTATTGCGATTTTTTCTTGAAATATATATATAAAAGTAGTATAATTAAGAATGATTGTAATTATAATAATAAAAAATCAAAAAGTAGAGGAGATATTAATATGAAGAAATCAAATTTAATCAAAACATTTTCAGCTTTAATTTTAAGTGTTATGCTAGTTTTAATGTGTTCAATAGTTAATGCTGCAGATAATAATACAGGATTTAATGATTTATCTGGTACATTATTATCAAACAATAGCAGTAATAATGCAAATACTAATTCTGCTAATAATACTGCAAATACAAATAATGCAACAAATAACTCATTAACAAATAATACAGCAAAAAACACAAACAAATCTAATAATTCAAGTGTTTATAATAATACAAATTTACCAAAAACAGGTGTAGCAAGTTCATTACCAATAGCTGCATTAGTTGTTATATTTGGTATATCAGCAGTATATGCTTATAAAAAAGTAAAAGATTATAGAAACATTTAATGTCAGTTATAATTAGATATTTATAGATAAAAACCTTTGATATTCAAAGGTTTTTATTTGTGAATATAAAAGTAATAAAGCTATTTTAATTGAGTTGATTTAATAATAAGCCTATTTTTATTTAAATTATTGCATGTAATCAACGTTAGTGTCTTAGCATTTAAATCATAGCTAAAAATAGGTGACAAGTCATTTTCTTTAACTTCATAAATATCAAATATTTTATATAAATATCTAATTTTGTTATTGTCATATATAATTATGTTATCTAAAAGATTTAAAGAATCTAAATTGCTAAAAAATTTATTATTGTCATAATTATGTCCAGCAATACATATATTACCATTTTCAGTAAGTGATGGGCCATAAAATTTACAAGGAGACAATTTCAAATTTTCTTCAGATAAACTTGAAAAAATCGGATAAGATATATCTAATTTTGGAATTTCAATAGTTCCAAATATATTAGTGGATATTTCTGTATTATCTTGAAAATATGAGAAGTCACTATATAGTTTGTATATATTGTAATTTCCGACTAATTTAGCAGATTCTTTTTCAGATTCTTTTATAGAATATAGGGTGTAAATTATACTGCAAATTAAAAGAACAGATATCATAAAAGAAAATAAAAACTGCAATTTAAAGAAACTTTTATTTAATTTTACTTTTTTATTATTTTTAGTAACTAATATTTGATTCATAGCTATAATAGTGTATGTAAATTCTTAAAAAATATAATAAAAAACTTGTCAAAATCTTAGAATTTTGTTATTATAAAAATATAAAATTAAGGAGTATGTAATGCCAAAAACAAAAGAAACAATAAGAAGAAAAAAGAGAAAAAATGTTAGGATTTTTCCAATATATAAAACTGTTTCTTGGGATTTATTGTTTTATTTCCCAATTATTTTTCTATTTTTAACACAAGTAAAAGGATTAACACCAGCTGAAGTTTTATTTGCAGATGCATTTTATACATTAGCAAATACATTTTGGCAATTACCTATTACTAGTTTAGTAGATAGAATTGGAAAGAAAAATTGCCTTATTATTGGCAATATTTTGTATGCTTTAAGCATATTAGCAATGATATTTATGAAAGATTTTTATGAATTGTTATTGATACAATTTATTTATGCATTAGGGTATTCAATAAAAGGAATATGTGAATCAAACATATTATATGATTCGTTGCCAGCAAGTAAAAAGAGGGGAAAGGTTTTTGCAGCAATAGATGGAAAATCTTCATCATATTTTTATATATTTGATGGAATATCTTCTATAATAGCAGGCTTTGCATTTGCTATTAATGGATATATACCAATGGTATTATGTTTTATATGTTGTGTAGCATCAACAATAATATCATTTAAATTTAGACATACAGTAATTAAAGAAGAAAAAGTAAAACCTATTAGTCTAAAAAAATATTTTAAACAATTAAAAGATTCAATGAAATTTTTCAAAAAATCTGACAGAATACGATTATTAATATTATTAAATGCTATATTTATGGGATTAATACTTGGAATAGTTAATTTAAGAAGTAGTATGCTTAGCGAAATGCAAGTTCCAGAAATTTATTTTGGAATTATATTTGCATTATTACAATTTTCAGCAGCAATTACAGCTAGAAATAGTGAACGTTTTCATAAAGCTTTAAGAAATAAAGTGCTTGGATTTTTGACATTTCCTGTAACAATATCTTGTATAATAATTGGATTTATAGGAACTGATCCATTGTCAAAATCATCACTAGTATTAATCTTTTTATTATATTTAGTTCAATATGCATTTAAAGGGCCATATAATGCGTTAATGACACGATACTTAAATAATTTCACAAATAAAACAATTAGACCTAAAATTACAGCATTAAGTAAATTAACACTTAATTTATTTACAGCTTGTATATCATTAACATGTGCATTTTTATTGAAATTTACAACAACGGCAAATACATTTATAATTATAGGCTGTATAATGACAATTGCGGCAGTGTTAATATTAGATAAAATGAAAGATAGAGTAGGGTTAAAACCTGATCAATACTCAAAAGAAGATTTGAAATATAGTACATATCAACCAGTTAAATATAGAAAAGAAAAATAAGATTTATAGACATAAAAGAACTAAAATTATTGATTGTTATAATTTTAGTTCTTTTTACATTTATATTAAAAAATTACTGATAAAAAACTTTAGCATGTTTAGAATAAATATTTGGAGTTACCTCAAATTTAATTTCAAAACACTTAAAATCAAATAATTGATTTTCTTCTAAGCAATCTAAGTATATATCTAGTTCATCAAGATTTCTACAAGCTGCAATTATAATGGGATTTAATTTATAATTGAACATTAATTCAATTCCTAAGTCTAAAGCTTTAATTAAAGACAATTTTTCTTTGTTCTTTACAAGATTAAGTGTTTCCCTAAATCTGGATATAGGAGCATTTTTAAAACGAGATAATGGAAGAATGTAAAATTTTTTTATTACATCCTGAATAGAAGAAAATTCTTTATTATAAGTTTTATATATGTATTCTATATCTTCATATTTATATGGCAAATAAGCTTTTTGATCTTGTTCAGAAACTAATAAAATATTACGATCCATTAAAGTCCTCCTATAAATAAATTTATAATTTATTATATATATAAATAGTGTATAAGTAAATAATAATGTGTGAAAAAAATATTACATTTATGTAACATAATAAAATCATATTGAAAAGGATTTTTCTATATGATATATTGTAAATGTACTAAAGCAAAGGAGTTAAAAAAGTGTATAAAATAAAAAAATTTGATGAATCAGCTGAAAACGTACATAAAATACTAAAAATACTAAGTATATTTTGTGCCATAATAATAATTCCAATTATTATTTATAATATAGTTTTGATGGCAAAATCTATGATAAATCCTAATAAAATTCCAAGTTTTTTAGGAATGAAAAGTTTAGTTATAATATCAGAAAGCATGGAACCAACAATTATGCCTAATGATGCAATTTTTGTTAAAAATGTATCTAAAGATGAATTAAAAGTAGGAGATATTATTTCTTTTCAAGATGATGGATTTGTTAATACACACAGAATAGTAGAAATTATAGATGAGAATGGGAATACTGAATATAGAACAAAAGGTGACAATAATAAAAGAAATGACAGAAATTTAGTCGCCTATTCCAAAGTAGAAGGAAAATATATTTTTAAAATAAAAGGATTGGGAAATTTTGTTGAACTATTAAAAGATAAGTTAACACTAATATGTTTATTGATTATACTGATATTTATTTTAATGTATCAAATTAAATTAAACAAAAGAAAACTAGCTAGGAAAGAAAAAAGATATAAATATAATAAAGAATTATTAGAAAATAGTAAAAATTGAATTTATAAATAATAAAAATAGCCTTAATTTTTACATACAAACAAAAACGCGGACTTCAAGATGTTTTAATAATTACAAATGTTATAAATGTCCGTTTTTGTTCTAATCTATTAAAAAAATTTAAAACCTGTTGTTTTTTTAAGAGTAATGTAACTTACTGTAAAATTGAAAATTTCGCTAACATATATTGCAATAATGAAACCATTTATTCCAATTTTGGGCAATACTATATAAAGGATACTAATAGAAATAATTAAATCTATAATATTACAAACCATCACTTTAAATTGCTGGTTTAATCCTTTTAGCATATTATCAATGATATTATCAATATACATAAAAATTATTAAAGGAGAAAGTATTTGTATATATATACCACAATCAATATTTTGAAAAATATATAAACTTAAACTGTTTGAAAATACAATTAAAAGTATTGTTATGATAATTGAAAAAATAGAAGATATTATAAATATTTTTTTTATTATTGTTACAATTCTTTTTTTATAACCTTTAGCAAGTAAACTAGAAAATTCTGGTACAATTAGATTGCTAAAAGATCCAATAAATACGGTTGGAAACATAATCACAGGTAAAGCCATACCTGTGATTTTTCCATATTCGGCTAATGCGATAGTATATGGTAAACCAAACATAAGTAATCTGTTAGGAACAATAAATTGTTTTAAAGTGGATAAGCCAGAACGTATATAAGAAGTAATAGCAACTGGTAAACTAATTCTTAAAATAATATTTTTGAAATCAGTTTTTATTGACATTCTTTTTAAACATTTTGAAATATCAATTTTGTACAAAATAAATAAAAATGATACTGAAAATATCTCAGAGATAATATCAGCTAAAATTAAGTAAATACAAACTAATTCTACATTTTTTATAGGGGAATATTTTAATAAAATGATACTTAATAAAATTTTTATGAATAATTCTAATACTTGTGATATTGCACTTTTGTATGCTTTTCTAACAGCTGTAAAATAACCATTAATAACAGATGAGATTGCAATACAAGGCAAACCAATAGCAATCAAATAAAATGGGGTAGGTGATACTCTATTATTAAGCCAATTGCCGTGAGATTGTATTTGAAAGAACTAACAATATACAACTACTAATTAAACCTAAAACTAATCCAAAGTATATGCAAGTTTTAGAGATTTTTAAGCCTTGTAAATACTGCTTTTTAGCAAAGTGTTCTGAAACTAAGTATGTACACGCAAGGCTTAAACCAGATGTAGCAATTGTTATAAAAAATAAATATACAGACATAACCAGGCCAAATAGGCCAATAGCTTCTGCTCCAATTTTATTTGATACATATATGTTAAAAGCCATTGAAACAGTTCTCATTATAATAGAAGTTATAGTTAATATAAGTCCATTCATTATAAATTTTTTCACAATATCACCCTTTAATTTTATGACTAAATACTAAAATATATGAAATGTTTTTAGACAAAACCAACTCAAAACTTTACATAAATTCATATTATATATAAAGCAAAATAGAAGGGAGGGACAAACAAAATTGGAATTAAATAAAATAAAAATAGGATTTGCATTAACAGGTTCATTTTGTACATTTAAAAAGACAATTCCTAAAATTCAAGAATTGATAAATAAAGGAGCAGAAGTAATACCAATAATGTCATATAATAGTTATAAATTAGATACAAAATTTGGAAAGGCACAAGAATTTATAGATAAATTGAAAGAAATAACAGGCAAAGAAATTATTCATACAATACAAGGAGCAGAGCCAATAGGTCCAAAAAAGTTAACAGATATAATGATTATTGCACCATGTTCGGGGAATACAATGTCTAAACTTGCAGTAGATATAATAGACACACCTGTGACTATGGCAGCAAAATCACATTTGAGAAATGATAGACCTTTAATAATAGCACCATCAACTAACAATGGTTTGAGTGGAAATGCAGAAAACATAGGTAAATTATTAAACAGAAGAAATTATTATTTTGTACCATTTAGGCAAGACAACCCAATTACGAAACCAAGATCAATAGTTTTTGATGAAAACTATCTAATAAAAACAATTGAATTTGCATTAGAAGGAGAACAAATAAGTCCAATATTATTATGATATATTTCTTGCAAGTATATGTTTTTTGTGTTATCATTCATTTGAAAAAAATATTTTTAAAGGGAGCTTGTCATGAGTGAAAACAAACATAATGAAATTAAAATTTTAGGAATAAGTATATGGAAAATATTTGTTTATTTTATTATTTATGGTTTTGCAGGATATGTAGTAGAAACTTTATTTGCATTAGCAACTATGGGTGTATGGGAATGTAGACAGAGTTTCCTATATGGACCATTTTTAGGCGTATATGGTATTGGAGCAGTTTGTATAATTGTATTTTCACAGTATTTTAAAAAGAATAATTTTTCATTATTTTTGGGAGGATGTGTAATTGGGTCAGTAACTGAATATATTGTAAGCTTTGGAACAGAGATTTTAATAGGAACAAGATGGTGGGATTATTCTGACAAAATATTAAATATTAATGGAAGAGTTTGCTTATTATATTCAATATTTTGGGGGATTTTAACAGTATTTTTAGTAAAATTAGTAAATCCTAAAATAGACAAATTATGCACAAAAATACAAAATAAAATTTCAAGAAAAATATTAAAAATTGTAACTGCAATAATAATGACATTTTTATGTATTGACTGTGTTGCTACAATATTTGCACAAGAACAATTTATAGCAAGAATGGTAATTGACAATAATATTAATGTAAGTGAAAGAGATTATAATAAATATAAAAAGCAATATGACTATGTAAAACAAAATAAAGTACTAGCTAAAATTATTCAAATTTGTGGTAATGATGAAAAAATGGTACTAACTTTTCCAAATATGAAAATTAAAGATAAAGATGAAAATGTTATATATTTAAAAGATTTATTGCCAGAAGCAAAATCATATTATTGGAAAAAAGATTAATAGTAGAATGATAGGGTAAAACGTCATTATAAATTTAAAAGAAAAACGGAAATTTATTAAATTTTCGTTTTTCTTTTTGACTTATATATGAATAATTAATATATAAATTAGTAAGTAGCTAAAGGATTTCTATCTAATGCATCACGAGCTTGTTCGTTACTAACATGTGTATAAATTTCAGTTGTAGAAATACTTTCATGACCAAGGATTTCTTGCAAAGCACGTATATCAACTTGACCATATTGATACATTAAAGTAGCAGCTGTATGTCTTAATTTATGAACAGAATACTTATTAGAGTCAAGACCAGCACGTTTTAATTCTTGGTTTACAATGTATTGAACAGTTCTATTACTAATTCTAGTTTTTCTTTTGCTTAAAAATAGTGCATTTTCAGAATGTTTACTATCATGTTGAACTCCGTTGTTTAGGTCTAACTTCTAAATATTCAGAAATAGCTTTTAAACAAGCCTTGTTTAAATATATTGTTCTTTCTTTGTTTCCTTTTCCAACTACTGTAAGTTTACAATCTTTTAAGTCAATATCTGTAAGATTAATCCCAACTAATTCAGAAAGACGCATACCACAATTTAAAAATAAAGTAATAATAGCAAAATCTCTTTCATAATTTGGATTATCTTCATTTCCAGATGCATCAAGTAATTTTCTACTGTCATCAAGTGATAAATATTTTGGTAATCTTTTTTCCTTTTTAGGAGTTTTTAAAGTTAAGGCAGGATTATGATCAATAGTAAATTCTTTACTAGCTTCTTGAGATAAATATTTAAAAAATATACGTATTGTTGATATTTTTCTTGCACGTGTAGCAGCTTTACTATGGTATTCAGTAGTTAAATATCCCAAAAATGAATGAATATCATCAATTTTAATTTTATTTATATTATTAATTGTTAAATCATCAATTTTGATATTTTTAAAGTCAGTTTCATTAGTTAATTTAAAATGTATCTTTATAAATTTTAAAAACATAGCTAAATCGTAATTATATTCTTTTACACTGTTAGGTGACTTATTTAGAATTATAGTAGAATAATCTAAAAAAGCATTTAAAAAGTCTGGATTATCATTTCTGTTTATCATATGTATCAATCTCCTTTGTTTTTGTAATTATATATCAAACAAAGAAGCAATACAATATGAATTTTAAATTTTGCGCAATAAAATATAATAAATGATATACTTTGATTTTTAATATTTTTATGATATACTAAAAATGCTTTTAAAAGAAAGAAGTGATATAATGAAAAAAAGAAAAAGTAAGCATTCAGAAGATGATGAAATTCCTAAGGCACTTAGAAATATGAAGAAAAATAATAAAGACAAAAATAGCGAAAATATAAAGAAGACTAAAAATAAGAAAAATAAATTTAAAAAAGTAATTATAAGTTTAATTATAATTGTTATATTAATATTAGGAATATCACTAGGAATATCTGCAAACACATGGAAAAAATTATCGGTAGAGATGGTAAAAAATGAAAGTTCAACAGTTGTTGATAAAGATGGTCAAACTATTGCTAAGCTTGGAGATGAAAGAAAAAAGAAAAATGTGACATCAGAGGAAATACCGAAAAACTTAAAAAATGCATATATTTCTATAGAAGATGAAAGATTTTACAAACATAGTGGAGTTGATACAAAAAGAACGGCATCAGCAATATTTTCTTATGTTATACATTTTGGATCATCATCATTTGGAGGAAGTACTATAACACAACAATTAGTTAAAAATATAACTGGTGACTCAACAGATAGTATTACAAGAAAAGTGAAAGAATGGTGGAAAGCATGGATATTAGAAACTGCACTTTCAAAAGACGAAATAATTACAAGTTATTTAAATGTTATATATACTGGACCTAGTATATATGGAGTCGAAAATGGAGCAAAATACTATTTTGATGAACATGTTTCTAATTTAGATATAGCAGAATGTGCATTTTTAGCAGGCATAAATCATTCACCAAATTCTTACAATCCATTTGGAGATAAGGATAATACAGATAAGATAAAAACTAGAACCAAAACAGTATTAAGTAAAATGAAAGAGTTAAAATATATTTCAGATGATGAATATAACAGTGCAATTCAAGAAGTAGAGAATGGTTTAAAATTTAAAAATGGAGAAGTAACAGCAATTAGTGATGGAGTATATTCTTACCATACAGATGCAATGATTACAGAAATAGCAAATGATATAAAAAATAAATATAAAATTTCAGATACATTTGCAAGTAATTATATAAATATGGCTGGACTTACTATATATAGTACACAAGATAGTAATATCCAAGATGAAACAGAAAAAGAATCAGCAAAGAAAAAATATATATTGGCTTCACAAAATGGAAAAGACACATCACAAGCTGCTATGGTAGTAATGGACCATAAAACGGGACAAGTTTTAGCATGTACAGGTGGATTAGGAAAAAAGACAGAACCTAGAACTTTTAATAGAGCAACACAAAGTGTAAGGCAAACAGGATCTGCAATAAAACCAATAGCTGTATTAGTTCCTGGAATTGATAAAAAAATATTTACAGCGTCAACAATCTTTGATGATACTGAGCAAGATTTTGAAAATTCATATCATCCAGTAGATTATAGTAAAAGTCTTGGAAATATTACAGTTAGAAGAGCAGTAGAATCTTCACAAAATATACCATTTGTTGAAATGATGGAAAAGATAAAGCCAAAAACTTCAATAAAATATATGGAAAAGATGGGGGTAACAACTTTAACAAACAAGGATAATAGTTTACCACTTTCACTAGGAGGACTTGAAAAAGGTATCAGTCCATTGCAGATGGCAGGCGCATATGCAACAATAGCAAATGATGGAGAATATATAGAACCAACATTTTATACAAAAATAAATACATCAAATGGTACAACAATACTAAAAACAAATCAAAAGAAGAAAAGAGTATTTTCTAAAGAAGTTGCATATATAGTCAAAGAATTATTAACACAACCTGTTTTAGGAGATAATGGAACAGCTACATATTGTAAAATAAATGGGGTAGATGTTGCAGCAAAAACAGGTACAACAGATGAAAATTATGATAGATGGCTTTGTGGATTTACACCATATTATACAGCTGTAACTTGGTTTGGATATGATCAAAATGAAAGTGTTAATTTTAATCAAAGAAATCCAGCAGGCTTAATTTGGGCAAATGTAATGTCAAGGATACATTCAGGTTTGAAAACAGCACAATTTGAGAAACCTACAGGAATTACAACAGCAACAATATGTGCAGAAACAGGCAAAAAGGCAACAACTGGATGTAAAGCAACATATACAGAATATTTCTTATGGTTTACAGCTCCTGGTACATGTGATAAACATTCAGGAAGTGAACTACAATCAAATACAACAACTGATACAAATAAAAATGTAACAGAAATTATAAAAGGAATTACAAATGAAATAGACGAAAAAGAACCTGCACGAACAACAGAACCAACTAACACTACAATAACTAATAATGTTACAACAAATGAAAATAAACATAAAACAAACACTAATAACCAGAATAATACAACAAATACAACGCATATTAATACAAATAATAATACTTATAAAAATACAACAAATTCTTTGAATACAAATACGAAAAATGACACTAATAGCTCCTCTGATGCAAACACAAGTACAAAAAATACTACAGATAATAATAATAGCCATGCAAGTAAAAATGAATCTGGTACAGAATACTAAAAAATTTATGAAACTCTTAGAAAGCTTTAAAAAATGTTATAGAGAGCTTAAATATCAAGTCTTAGAAGGATTAAGATTTGATATTTTTTATGTGTTAGTATAAACTTTTAGTAGGAAAATTTAAGAAAAAAATTGAATAAGAGATACC
>ERZ827440.1377-NODE-1377-length-27022-cov-3.614788_pt1 | contig 27022 bp, 20 predicted proteins | sample MGYA00519774_ERZ827440 | MGnify/ENA primary metagenome ERZ827440 (study PRJEB31778, sample SAMEA3449302) | human gut metagenome | biome: human gut; feature: human-associated habitat; material: faeces | place: United Kingdom | collected 2010/2012 ... | reverse complement strand
ACGGCCGTTTCGTGGTGCCGGTCAAGGCCGATCAGAAGGGCAACCTGCCGGGGCTGGTGCATGACGTGTCCTCCACCGGTGCTACGGTTTTCGTGGAGCCAATGGGCGTGGTGCAGGCCAACAACGAATATGCCGAATTGCAGGCCAGGGAGCAGGCGGAGATTGACCGGATTCTGGCAGAGCTGTCCGCCGACGCGGCGGCCCACCGGGGGGACATCCAGTGGGATCACGACGCGCTGGTGCAGCTGGATCTGATTTTCGCCAGAGCGGAGCTGGGCGACCAGATGGATGCCATCCGCCCTCAGGTGCGGCGGGACGGCGTGATCCGCCTGCGGAAAGCCCGGCATCCGCTGCTGGACAAAAAGACGGCGGTCCCCATTGACATTGAGCTGGGGGGCGCGTTCGATACGCTGGTCATTACCGGCCCCAATACCGGCGGCAAGACGGTTTCCCTGAAAACGGTAGGTCTCTTCACTTTGATGGGACAGGCGGGACTTCACATTCCTGCACTGGACCGCTCAGAGCTTGCCGTATTCCACCGCGTTTTCGCCGATATCGGAGACGAGCAGAGTATTGAACAGTCACTCAGTACCTTCTCCTCTCACATGACCAACATCGTTTCTTTCCTGAAAGACGTGGATGAGCGTTCTCTGGTTCTGTTTGATGAACTTGGCGCGGGAACCGACCCGACCGAGGGTGCTGCTCTGGCGATTGCTATTTTATCCCATCTGCATGGGCAGGGCATTCGTACCATGGCAACCACCCACTACAGCGAGTTGAAAGTATTTGCCCTCTCCACACCGGGTGTTGAAAATGCCTGCTGCGAATTTGATGTGGAAACCCTCAGACCGACCTATAGGCTGCTTATAGGAATACCGGGGAAAAGCAATGCTTTTGCGATTTCCGAAAAGCTCGGCTTGCCAAAAATAATTGTGGAGGATGCCTCAAAGAGGCTCAGCGATGAAAGCGTTAAATTTGAAGATGTTCTTACAGACCTTGAGCTTAAGCAGAGGCAGATTGATTCGGATGCCGAAGCAATGGCAAGGCTGAAGCGTGAAATTGAAACCATAAAGAAGACGGTTGCTCACGAAAAGGATAAAATTTCGGGAAAATCCGATGAGATTATAGAAAGGGCAAGGGCTGAGGCGAAGAAAATTCTCGTTGCGGCGAAGGAGGAATCTGACAGCATTCTGGACGAGGTTCGCCGTATGAGGAGCAATGCCGCCAAAATTTCGCAAAAGGAAATGGCGGAGGTCAAAACCAAGCTTAATAAAAAGCTTGAGGATGTATCGGGGCTGAAGCCGATTAAAAAGAAAAAGGGCGGAGTAAAGCCGAACGAGCTTAAAATTGGCTCTACCGTTGAGGTTATCGAGCTTAATAAGACAGGTACGGTTCTTACGCTTCCAAAGTCCGGAGACAACAAGGTTACGGTTCAGGTGGGGCTTATGAAAATGCATCTTACATTAAAGGATATTGCACTTTGTGACGATGCAACCGTTTCCGAAAAGCCCACAAATTATGTTCAGGGACGGGAATTTACAATGAGACTGTCCAATGTGTCAACCGAGCTTGATTTGAGGGGAATGACATTGGACGATGCCGAGCTTTTGACGGAAAAGTTTATTGATGATGCGGTAATGGCGTCCCTTCATCAGGTTACAATCATTCACGGAAAGGGCACAGGTGTTCTGAGAGCCGGTATTCAAAAGCTGTTGAAATCGGATAAGCGTGTGAAATCCTTCCGTCTCGGAAATTTCGGTGAGGGGGAATCGGGAGTCACCATTGTTGAACTGTAATTGGTTATAATGCTTAATTATTACTGAAATAGTATCACAATTTTGTTAAATTTTAATATTGATATTTTTGCAAGTTTGTGTTACAATATACTTGTACGATAGTTAAATTTTCTTTTACGGAAATTTAAAATCTCTTCATTGCTTTTGCATTGCCGCTCGGTACGCCACCGGGCGGCAATGCTTTTTTTCGGCAAAATTCTGCCTTTGTTGTTTGTTTTGCACAAAAAACAATTAAAATTTTTGTATATTATTACTTTTGTTAAACAGTTGAAATAAATCTGTGGTTATGGTATAATTAAATAGCTTACATATGCTCTGCTCCGAGGAGCATATGTAAAATACAAAATAAGAAACGAGGTAAAAAAATGAGGAGAGTTTTTGCGTTGATTCTTGCACTTGCAATGGTGTTATCCGTGTTTTCATGTGTAACCGTTGCGGCTGACGACTATGTTGCAATTTCGCTTGAATCAAACAAGGTCGGATATTCCGACGCATCAGAAACACCTACGCTCAAGGCTTACGGCGTTGATGCGGAGGGTAACAAAACCTTGCTTTCGGAGGGTGTTACATGGGAATCCGAGAGCGAAAAGGTTCTGACAATAGGCAAAGAAACTGGTACAATCAATTTCGTTACTTCAGGTAACGGTTTTTCAGTTGTAACGGCAAAGTACGGCTCGCTGACAGCCAAGATTATTGTACATATTCTGCCTAACAAAAAGTTTAATGACGGAGGCTTTGAGGACGGCACCGTTGGAGAAAATAAGACCTTCGGTATTACGCAAGGCCGTACGGAAATTACATCCGAGCTTAAAAGAACCGGCGAATATGCCATTAAAACTTCAAAGGCGAGCGGCTCAAGAGATAATTATTCCATGACCATATCAAATGCCGATTTCGTGTTTGAAGGTTGGTTCTACGATGACGGCACAAAGAACGGCAATTATAAGCCTTCGTTTTATATACAGGATACCTGCAGTAGTTCCAAGTATAAGACGGATTTGGAATCAAACGCTACCTTGGCGGTAGATGCGGGCGCTCTTGACGGCTCCAAGGATGTTTATTACTTCAAAAACGCTATAGGTACCCCCACATCCAGCAGCCGCTATTATGCGGCGATGCTTGCAGGGCTTGTGACCGATGCTGCGGACGCTTATGTTGGAGATTCGTCCCATACGGAGATTACCGCTACCGAGGTTAAAAGAAGCAAGGGCTGGCATCAGTTTACGCTTGTCGGAGAAGCGTACGGAAAATACGCAAGCTGCAAGCTTTCAAACCGCGGAACGGTCAGCCTTTATATCGACGGTGAGCTGATAAACAAAGACCCCTATGTTCCACAGAACTGTCAGCTTATAAGACCTTTCGGAAATGCGTCGTACAACTATTATTACGATGATATTATCTGCTATACTCCCGATACCGATCTCGGCCGTGCGCCGGAGATTATCGGGGCATCAATTTCAAAGGATCTTTCTATCGGCTCGGTAATCACGGCAACCGCAACGGCTGTTGATCCGGACGCAAATGCGGAAGGCGAAGCGGTGGCAACCTATAAGTGGCAGACTTCAACTGACGGCAAGACTTGGACGGATACCGCTGTAACATCTTCTTCGTACACCACAGGAGAATCAGATGCAGGCAAGTATTTAAGGGTGATTATTACTCCCATGTCCACTGTTGAGCCCAAGGAAGGTGAACCGGTAATTCTTACAACGGAAGGGAAGATTATCGACCCTGAGCAGGCAAAGCCGATTGTTAAGAATGTAACCGTTTCCGGCAGTGCTTCTTTCGGAATGATTGTAACCGCAAAGTATGATTTTGAAGGCGGAGAATATACCGACAACAGTGAATTCAGTTGGGAGGTTTCCGATGACGGTTCGGAGTGGACGCAAATCGGAACACAAAAAACCTATACGATAACAATGAATGAAGTCAACAAGAAAATTCGTGTAACGGTTTATCCGAAAAATAACATTAATATTTCGGGCACTCCCGTAACCTCATCTGCGGTAGATGTTGTAAACGGCGAAGTTGCTTATTTCGTTGCACCCGATGCATCGGCAGGCGGGGACGGCTCGATTGAAGCTCCTTTTGCGGATCTTGAAACCGCAAGAAACGCTGCAAGAGAGCTCCGAGAAAAGGGCTACGATGAGCAGATTACAATTTATATGCGCGGTGGCGAGTATTACAGGGAAACAACATTTAATCTCACAAGCGCAGACAAGAATCTTACAATAAAGCCTTATGAGAATGAAAAGGTGAGAATAACCGGCGGAAGACATGTTGAAAATCTTGTTTCAAAGGTTACCGATTCCGATATTCTCGATTGCGTTATAGACGATGTTGCAAGAGATAATCTTTATGTTGCCGACCTTTCGTCCCTGTTCCCGACGGGTATTCCCGCACTTACGGATTATTCTCACTCGGGAAAGGTTGCAGCTGAGGGCAGAAACGATAAATTTACAAACCAGGTAAGGCTTTATGTTAACGGCAAGGCTATGGAGCCTTCTCGCTGGCCGAACCAGGATGTTCAGGAAGGCGAAGGCCCGATTGACAGACCTGTTACCGTTAAGACAGGTGACGGAAAGAAGGGCGGAGAACCTTCAACAATTACATATAACGATGAAACCGACAGAGCAAAGCTTTGGAAGTCCGACCTTAAGGACCTTATGGTAATTGCTCACTTTGGTGTTCATTGGGCATACAGCTCAAACTATGTTTCGGCGTTTAATGCCGATGATAAGGCGCTTACAATCAAATACGGCGTTGGCGATTATGTTGCAAAGACCGGTGACGAGTTCTATTTCTCAAACCTTATTGATGAAATAGATATGCCCGGCGAATGCTATATGGATACGGAAAATGCCAAGATTTATTTCTATCCTTATGATCCCGATAACATTTCAAAGGCTGAAATAATGGTTCCTTTCGCGGATAAGACATTTATTACGGCTTATCTGAGCGAGGGTATAAATATAGAAGGCATTGATTTTGAATATGTAAGAGCATCGGCATTCAATCTTTCGGGAATGAAAAATTCAAAGGTTGATAAGTGTACCTTTGCTCATTTTACCGATTCCAATGTTTTCGACGGTGATGAAAATGTTATGCAGAACTGCTATCTTGTTGACGGTGCTGCAGGCGGTATCAAAATTACGGGCGGAAACACGAAAACCCTTACCGGCGGCGGAAACATTGTAAGAAACAATGTATTCAAAAAGCTTAGCTCACTTAAGCTTTCCTATTCGCCCTCGGTTAATGTTAGTGGCTATAACCATACCGTTGAGAATAACGAAATCAGCTATTCAACCCACCAGATTATGGGATTTAGTGGTATGTGCCATAAGATATTAAGAAACGAAATCCACCACGCTGTTCAGTGGACGGGGGATATGGGTGCGATTTATTGGGGCAGAAATCCGCAGAACTTCGGTCATGAGATAGCATATAACTATTTCCACCATAACGGAGGACTTTATGCGGCAGGTTGGTCGCAGTCGATTTTCTGGGATGACGGAAATACAGGACCGTATCTCCATGATAATGTATTCTATCAGGGTACAATGGTCGAAGAAAACGGCGGCAGATATTTTGCTTCAAAGACCTACGGTGGTCAGTATTCGCGTGTTGAAAACAATATTTTCGTTGATAATCCTTACGCTCAGCAGTTCCAGGGCTACGGAGATTATGACGGTAAAACAGGTCAGTATATTTCGTCGTTCATGTGCTTCTACGGCATAAACTACAGCGGTAATAAGTTTGTGGATTACTGGGACGATAACCTCCTCAACGGCGGATATTATACCGATGTTTACAAGGAACGCTTCAAGGGAACTCAGTGGGAGGCTTGGGTTAATCTTTTGACTCCCGAATTCTTTGAATCTACAATGAAGCCTTATTATGACAAATATCACGATAAGGATCATCCTTCAAAGAATAATCCGGAGGACTATGAAGCACTTAAGAAAATTGCTTACGAAAACGCTCCCAAATTCCAGAACGAATTTAACAATAACCTTGTGGTTAAGGGACTGGGCGCATTATATTCCGGTTCTATTACAACGGAAAAGAACACATATTTTTCAAGGAATGCCGAAAAGAGTTTGTTCGTTGATTACGATAACGAAAACTTCATGCTCACCGAGGAAGGTCTTGCAAAGGTAAGAAAGACAATCCCCGATTTCAGAAATATTGATATGAGCAATATCGGCGCGGATTCAAATGCCTACGGCAGTAAGCCTGAGGTTAAGGGCGCAACTATTGTGGGTAATCCGTCGGTTGGAAATGTAATCGAGGCGGATTATGAATTTATTGATGATGACGGTGACTCGGAATCCCTTTCGGAAACGATTTGGTATATTCAGGTTCCGTCAACCAAGAAGTTTGTAAGAACAGGCTATTACGGCAAAAAGCTCAAGGTTCTTCCCGAATACGAGGGCAGAAAGATTTATTATGAAATCATGCCCGTTGATTATAACGGAGTGTTCGGAAGCGTTGTTAAATCCGCCGAAATCACAATAAATTCTGGTGGCGATGTTGATAAGGACGAGCTTTACGCACGCATAGAGGAAGCGAGAAAGCTTGTAAACAATGCGGTTATCGGCTCTTTGGAAGGTCAGTACACACAGGAGTCGGTTGATGCGCTGAAGGAAGCAATAGCTTCAGCAAATGCGGTAGCGGCAAACAATGATGCGGTTCAGTTTGAGGTCAATGCCGAAGCCGAAGCTCTTAAAAATGCTATCAATATGTTTAAGCTTTCGGTTATCACAAATGTTGAGTATTTGTCGGTTAAACCCGTGATTTCCGATTCCGATGTGGCTCATTGGACGGCTGTTATGGGCACTGTGCCCGAGTTTAATGCCGACGGCTCAATGACGGTTAAGGCAGGCTCCTGCGTAACCTATAACTTCAAAAAATATAAGAATGCCCTGTTTACATTTGATTTGAAGCTCCCGGCTGAGGAGGGCTCCGGCATAAACGGCGGATTCATATTCAGAATTCAGGATCCCACTACAAAGATTTGGAGCAATAATCCAAACTGCGGTTATCTTATGTGGTTCCACCCCGACCATATCGAGGCACAGCTTTGGAATCCTACCCGTCCGGGTATTGATAACTTCGGAACAGGCTTTGAAATCAACAGAAAATACAGCCTGACGGTGGGTGTTTACGATGTTCCCGACGGTGTTAAATACTCTTGCTACATTGACGGAAAGCTTGTTTATGACCGCACATACACCGGCAACAATCTTGCCGATACCGACGGTTATATTCAGTTCTATTCCAGCGCCACCGATTTTGTAATCTATCCTACAGAGGTTGATTTTGAAAGAATAGATAACGCAATTTCCACCGCTGAGGAGCTTATGAAATCCGCAGTTGTGGGAACTGGCTACGGCGAGGGCAAAAAGGAATTTTATGACGCTGTATCGAAGGCTCTTTCCGATGCAAAGGCTGTAAGAAATGATGACTATTCTTCACAGCAGAGCGTTGATAAGGCTGCGCTTATTTTGGAAACAGCGGTTTCGGAATACAATAAGTCCCTCAGCACAAAGGGTACGGTTTCGGGCAATGCTTCTTACGATATTCTTTATACCGCAAGCAAGTCTGAATTTGATGTTGCAAATGGCGCAGTTCTTGAACTTAAGACCGAGAAGGGCAGGGAATTACCTGAAATTACCGTAAATTCAGCTACTCCTATCGGTTCGGTTACGACAACAATTCCCGTTGGAACAAAGCTTTCCTCCAATGATTGGGACGGTGTGTTCACAGCACCTGTTTCCAAGAATGAAGTTAGCGGAACTCTTGTAGGAAACATTTCGAGCGTGCTTTCCTTCGGTACAACTGTTCCGGTTTCCTCCGATAAGCTTATAAGAGTTGAGCTTCCGAATATTTCGGGGCAGAAGCTTGCTATAAAGAGTGTAAACGGAAGATATACCGATATAACCGCAAAATGCAAGGAAGATTCCTATGAATCCGCGGCTTTGGCAATCGGTTCTAAGGAAGCGGTTAAGTACACTTCCAAAGATAAAATTGTTGTTTATATGAAAACACTTTCGGAGCTTGTATTCTATACAAGTGAAACATCCGAAGGCTCCGAGGTTACACCTCCTTCTTTCGGAGGCACGGCAGTAAACGGCGGCGGAACCAAGAATAATGCCTTCTACTCAAGTGATACAACAAATCCGAGCCTTGATGCGGTTGAGGGCTTCTGCTTTGAGGATATGGTTGATCATTGGGCTAAGACCGATGTTATGGCAATGTACAGAGCAGGCGTTGTAACGGGCGTTACGGATAAAACCTTTGAGCCTGACAGGAATATCACAAGAGCAGAGTTTGCCGCACTTATCGCACGCACTCTGAAGCTTGAGGATAAGACGGGCAACTTTAAGGATGTTCCTGCCGATAAGTGGTTCGCTCCTTATGTGGGCGCTTGTGCCGATGCAGGCATTATTTCGGGATTTGACGGCAATTTCAGACCGGAAGATAATATCACCCGTCAGGAAATGGCTGTTATAATCGTGAATGCTTATTCTTATCTTGGCAAGGCAGGAGCAAACGGCGGTATTGAAGCCTTTACCGATAAGAACGATATTGCGGATTGGGCTAAATCATCTGTTGATGTAGCATCATCTGTCGGTCTTATTTCCGGTATGGGCGACGGTAGCTTTGCACCCTTTGCCAATGCAACACGCGCTCAGGCGGCAAGCCTTCTTTCAAGACTTGTAAAATAGTCACACAAAATAATAATACTTCATTAAGCAAGCGGTAATTTTTGCCGCTTGCTTTTTTTAGGAAAAACTGTTGACTTGCCGAAATGAAATGTGGTATTATATTCTTGTATGACATAAGCTTTGGGATTGGTTATAAAATTTGGGGTGAAATGATGCAATTAAATATAAAAAGATTAGGGATAATTGCGGTTTTAATCTGTTTGATATTTTCGGTATCGTCCTGCGGAACGGAAAATATAAGCGAGATTTACAATACGAACAATTACGATGTGCCCGAATTTACGGAAAGCGAAATCACAACCGTTTCTTTTGAAAGCTACAGCGAGCTTGACGATTTGGGAAGGTGCGGAACAGCAACCGCTTGCATAGGTCTTGATTTGATGCCTACGGAGGAAAGGGGCGCAATAGGGCAGGTCAATCCCTCCGGTTGGCAGATTTCAAAGTACGATTTCATAGACGGGAAATATCTTTATAACAGATGTCACCTTATAGGGTATCAGCTCAGCGGCGAAAATGCCAATGAGAGAAATCTTATAACGGGAACAAGGTATATGAATGCAAAGGGTATGCTGCCCCTTGAAAATGAGGTTGCCGATTATGTCAAGGAAACGGGAAATCATGTAATGTATCGGGTTACGCCCGTTTTTGAGGGTGACAATCTTGTAGCAAGCGGTGTTCGTGTGGAAGCATACTCGGTTGAGGATGACGGGAAAGGGGTTTCCTTCAATGTTTTTGTCGCAAATGTTCAGCCCGGAGTTGTTATTGATTATTCCGACGGCTCAAATTGGGAAGAGAATGATGATAAACCCGAATCAAAACAATCTGAAAATAAAAAAGAAACCGGCGAAAATGCAGAGAATTTGATTCTGAATACCAATACGAAAAAGTATCACAGACCCGACTGCGTGTCAGTGAAGGAAATTAAAGAAAGCAATAAAGAAACCTATAACGGCACAAAGCAATGGCTTTCCGATAACGGATATTCCCCCTGCGGAGTGTGTAAGCCTTAAAAAGATTGACATTATAGGTATATTATGGTATTATTATAGGGTAGATAATGCTCGTTATTATATCATACGGGAGAGGAAACTTAATATGGATAATACTAATCAGGAAAATGCCATTGTTGAGCAAGAGGTTGCGAATGAGTGCGAACGTTTGGCAAAAGCATATGCCGAAAAGCTCGGTTATATCGGAAAGGATAATATTGATTTTATTCTTAATATGCCTCATGACATTCGTACGCCAATGAACGCTATCATCGGCTTTACGCAGATGGCGATTAACAATAAGAATGACGGTTATTTGGTAACGGAGTACCTCGAAAAGGTCAAATCAGCAAGTAAATATCTTATGTCGATACTTAACGATGTGCTTGATATTACAAAGATTGAGCAGGGAGAGCTTGTTTTGGATGAAGACGGGGTGGCTCTTTCAGACTTTCTGATTTCCCTTGAGGAAAGTTTAAAAGATATTGCCGAAGAAAAGAAAATTACATTGACTTTTGAATGTGAAAAGCTTTTGCACGATGTTGTATGGACAGACGAGGCTCGGCTTACCAAGGTTTTGAAAAATATGATTTCAAACTCCGTAAGATATACAAAGCCCGGTGGAATTGTAACGGTAAGTCTTAGTGAAAAACCCGGCAAGGACAGCGAAACGGGAAGCTATGCTTTTGTTATCAGGGATAACGGAATAGGTATGAACGAAGGCCATATAAAGCAAATGAGCGATCTTAGTTGCGGCAAGAAAAAAACCGATGTGAGCGATATACAAAGCTCCGGCATCGGTATGGCTATTATCAAGAATTTTATCTCCATGATGAACGGGGAAATAGATATATCGAGTAAGCCTGACGAAGGAACCGTAGCTACTGTCACATTTCCGTTCCGTTACTGCGATAAGGCGTGCACGGTCAAAGATTTTGAGAATAACGATTGACGCCACAGCTTAAGTTTTGGGTTAATCACGATAAAAAAAGGTTGCTTCACTTTTTTGTGAGGCAACCTTATTTTATTTATTCATGCTCGCATTTTCCGTCACAGCTGTTGCAGCAGCCCTCGCAGCCGTTACCGAAATCAACTTCAATGCCCTTTCTTGTGTAATAGTCCTTAAGAGCCGCCTTAACGGCCTCTTCTGCAAGAACCGAGCAGTGAAGCTTAACTGCCGGAAGTCCGTCAAGAGCCTCCACAACGGCAGAGTTTGTGAGCTTTAATGCATCCTCAACGGATTTGCCCTTAATCATTTCGGTTGCCATACTGCTCGTTGCAACAGCGGCACCGCAGCCGAAGGTTTTGAACTTAACATCCTCTATTATTTCATCGTCATTTATTTTGAGATACATTTTCATAATATCCCCGCATTTTGCGTTGCCGACTTCGCCTACACCGTTGGCGTCCTCGATTTCACCGACATTTCTCGGGTTTGAAAAATGATCCATAACTTTTTCACTGTACAGCATATTACTTACCTTCTTTCAAAAATTTTTCGTACAGAGGTGACATATCCCTAAGCCTTGAAACGACTTTTTCGAGAGTGTCAACTATATACATAACATCATCCTTTGTGCAATCGTCTCCGAATGTAACACGGAGGGAGCCGTGTGCGGTTTCGTGGGGAAGTCCTATAGCCAAAAGCACATGAGACGGATCAAGAGAGCCCGATGTGCAGGCTGAACCCGAGGAGGCGGCAATCCCGTTCATGTCAAGCATAAGAAGGAGTGATTCGCCTTCTATAAAGCTGAAGGAAAAGTTTGCATTTGTGCAAAGCCTTTGGGTTCTGTGACCGTTAAGACGGATGTAGGGGATACGCTTTTCAACCTCGGAGATGTACAAATCACGAAGCTCGGTCATTTTCTTAACATGCTCCTCACGAGCATCGGTTGCAAGCCGGAGTGCCTTTGCCAGCCCTACGATATAAGGAGTGTTCTCCGTCCCTGCTCGTTTTCCTCTTTCCTGACCTCCGCCGTGAACAAAGTTATCAATTCTGACACCGCTTCTTATATAAAGAAGACCTATTCCTTTTGGCGCACCGAATTTGTGCCCTGAAATCGAAAGCAAGTCCACAGGGAGCTTTGACAGGTCAATATCCAGCTGACCCACTGCCTGAACCGCATCGGTGTGGAACAGTATTTTGTGTTCTTTGGCGATTTTGCCAATCTCTTCAATCGGCTGAATTGTGCCGATTTCATTGTTTGCCATCATGACGGTGATAAGAACGGTATCCTCACAGATTGCCGCCTTAAGCTCGTCAAGCTTAATAATACCGTTTTCGTCAACACCCACATATGTAACCCTGAAGCCGTTTTTTTCAAGGTACTGACAGGTATGCAAAACGGCGTGATGCTCAATGGCAGATGTGATAATGTGGTTGCCCTTTTTTCTCTGAGCCATTGCCGCACCCTTAATTGCCCAGTTGTCGGACTCGGAGCCGCAGGATGTAAAGTAAATTTCTCTCGGCTTACATTTAAGAGTTTCGGCTATTGACGCTCTCGCTTCCTCGATGGCGGCGCCTGCCCGTCTACCTGCCGTGTAGATTGATGACGGATTGCCGAATTCTTGCTTAAAATACGGCATCATGGCGTCAAGAACCTCAGGCTTAACGGGAGTAGTTGCGCTGTTGTCAACATATATGAATTTCTTTTCCATTGTATCATAACCTTTCGTGTTCCGAAGCTTGGAATAAAATTAGCCTAAAAATTGCTCTATATTATATAATATAACATTTTTTAAAAAAAAACAAGTGATTATTCAAAAAAAATCGGAGAATAAAGTCTGTTTTTTAACATTAAGTCGATTTCGTCCGTAGTTTTTCCGTGTGCATCAATAAGAAATAAACCGTTTTCACGCTTTGTTTGAAAGCTCGTCGGCGTACAGCCGTCATATACTACGGCATCGGCGTAGGCTTCATCCGATAAAATATGACCTTGCTCCAGAATATGCTTTATAATTTCGTCCGAACAGTTTTTAACGCAAACCTGCATAAAACCACCTCGGACTTATTTTTGCCGAAAAATGCCTGAACTATTCCGCAGAAATCGAAAAGCTGTCAGATTTTTTAAGGACAAGCTGTGTTTTGTACCTTTCGTAAAGGGCTTTTGAATTGCATTTTTTATGCCCCGAAATTTTTGAAAACTCGGATTCCGGTGCAAAAACCGTCAATTTATTCGGCTTTAGGGATTGAGCTTTTATGAAATCTTCAAGCACGGAGAGATACTTTCTGCTCTCACACAGCTCCCGAAACGCAGGATGCACAGGCCCTGCAACCAAATCTCCGTTATTTTTCATGTCCTCAATGGATGACAGCCCTACACGAATGACCGCAATTCCGGATTTTTCAAATATATCAAGCATTTTCCCTACGGTGGATATTGCCTCCTCAAGTGTTTGGGGAGAATAAAGCCCCCGTCTGTATAGGTTTTCAAGCGCAGTATTCTTTATTACAAGGGTTGGGTAAATCCTCACCTGAGACGGAGCGAGCTGCGCCGCCCTTTCCGCCGAAATTACGGATTTTTCGGGCGTGTCACCCACAAGCCCTGTCATAAGCTGAATCCCTAAGGAAAAACAGCCGTAGTCTTTAATCAGCTTGCAGGCTTTTTCGGTATCAGAGGCGCTGTGACCTCGTCCGCTCTTTTTAAGCACATCATCACAGAATGACTGCGCACCCAACTCAATGGTTGTAACCCCGAATGCTTTTAAGGTGTCAAGAATACGTTTGCTTATAAAATCCGGTCTTGTGGAGATTCTTATGCCTCGCACCCGACCGGAATCAATATACTGTTTTCCCAAATTGAGATAACCGAGCATTATTTTCTCGGGAATAGCGGTAAAGCTGCCTCCGAAAAAGGCTATTTCAATATCGCCGCCCGCAAGGGTTGAAAGCTGATTTTCGATGATTTCTCGTGCTTCCTTAAGGTCTGTTTCCGAATTTCTGCCGGTGATTGCGTTCTGATTGCAAAACACACAGGAAAAGGGACAGCCGTAATGCGGAACAAAAATCGGGATATTATAATGCTTGCTCATAGCTCACCGATTCTTTCCAAAAGCTTTTTTGCGGCACTCATTTCAGCGATTTTTTTGCTTCTTCCCGATGCGCAGACATTACAACTGCCCACGGTAAGCCTCATTGTAAAGGTTTTCATATGGTCGGGCCCTTCCTCGCCGATAAGCTCATATACCGGTACGCCCATTCCTTTGCTTTGGCTTATTTCCTGAAGCATGGTTTTGTAGTCATGAAAGTTGTCCGAATGGGACGCACTTTCGATTTCCTCTTCAAGCTGGGGAATAATCCATTCCCGTGCTTTTTCAAAACCTCCGTCAAGATAAATTGCGGCAATAACCGACTCAAAGGCATCCGAAAGAATGGAGGGACGGTTTCTTCCACCCGTAGCATCCTCTCCGTGCCCGAGCTTTATATATTTTCCGAAATCCATTTTAACTGCGCATCTTGCAAGGGTTTCCTCACATACAACAGACGCTCTGATTTTTGAAAGCCTTCCTTCGGGAAGGTCGGGAAATTTATCGTATATATATCTACTGACGCACAGACTGAGAACCGAATCTCCCAAAAACTCCATTCTCTCATTGCACTCGCACTTGTGCTCATTTGCATAGGAGCTGTGGGTGAGGGCGGTTTCAATCAGATTGTCGTCTGAAAAATCATAATTAAAAAGCTTCATTTCTACCTCTTAGTTCGTATGACTTTTAACAAAATCAACGATGTCGCCGACGGTTTTGAGATTTTCAACCTCGTCCTCGGTAACCTCAATGTCAAATTCCTCCTCAAGAGCCATCATAAGGTCAACAAGATCAAGAGAATCGGCGCCGAGGTCATCAATGAAAGATGTTGCAAGGTTTATTTCACTCTCATCAACATTCAGCTGTTCTGCGGTAAGTCTTTTAATTGTTTCATATTCCATATGTGTACCTCCTATAAGTTTTATATATATTAATATAGTACATATTTTGGATTTCGTCAATAGAATTTCAAAAAATTTTGAATAAAAATGTTTTACGGTTTCCATACTATGAAACGTAGGAGTGATTGTCATGGAAAAGAAAGATAAGAGTTATCAAAAACTTACAGATAAATATGCGCCGCCATCTCCGAAGCTGAAGAACAGCCTTCTGGCGTTTTTGTACGGCGGAGCGATATGCACCGTGGGGCAGGCGGTAATGGATATAATCGGGCGTTATGCGGACAAGGAAGCTGCCGGAAATTGGACTTCGATTATAATGGTTTTTTTGGGAGCACTTCTTACAGGGCTTGGTTTTTACGAAAAAATAGCGAAGTATGCCGGAGCAGGAACGCTGGTTCCCATAACAGGCTTTGCAAATTCGGTTGTTTCGCCTGCGATTGAGTTCAAAACGGAAGGCATGATAACGGGCGTTGCAACCAAGATGTTTATAATTGCGGGGCCGGTCATAGTGTACGGCGTTGTGACATCGGCACTTTGCGGACTTATAAAATGGATTTTCGGAGTGGTTTGATATGAGAACTGTAAAATTTAAAAATGCACCCTCAATAATAGGAAGCGGAAACATCGTCGGAAGCAAGGAAGGGGAAGGGCCTTTGGGGAAATGCTTTGACAGAGTTGTTTCCGACCCAATGTTCGGCGAGAAAAACTGGGAAGCGGCGGAAAGCAAGTTTCTTCGGGGTGCAGTCCGCCTTGCGCTATCTTCTGCAAAGCTTGAAAGATGCGATGTTATGTTTTCGGGCGACCTTCAAAATCAGTGCACCTCCACATATTTTTCCGCTCGTGAGCTTGATATACCGTTGTTTGGGATTTACGGTGCCTGCTCAACATTTTCCGAAGGTTTAACCTTGGCGGCAATGGCGGTTTCGGGAGGCTTTTTCAAAACTGCCGCCGCTGCGGCTTCAAGTCATTTTTGTTCTGCCGAAAAGCAGTTCAGAACACCCCTTGAATACGGCGGTCAGCGTCCTCCCACAGCTCAGTGGACGGTAACGGGCGCCGCCTCCGTAATACTCGGCATGAGCGATACGCCGCCCTATGTAACCTCGGCAACCGTCGGGAGAATAAGAGACAGGGGAGTAACCGATCCTAACAACATGGGAGCGGCAATGGCACCTGCGTTTGCCGATACGATAATTACACATTTTAAGGAAACAAACACAACCCCTTCCGATTACGATTTGATTTTATCGGGCGACCTCGGACGAGTGGGCGGAGGAATTGCAACAGAGCTGATTGAAAACGCAGGATATGATATATCCGAAAAATACAAAGATTGCGGAAACATGATTTTCGATGAAGGGCAGGATGTTCACGCAGGAGGCAGCGGCTGTGCCTGCAGCGGTGCGGTGGTAACGGGACATATATTAAAGGAAATAAAAAACGGCACGCTCGGAAATGTCCTTTTTGCGGCTACGGGCGCTATGCTTAACCGTTCAAGTACGCTTCGGGGCGAGAGCATCCCGGGAATATCATATGCTGTTACCATAAGCGGACAGAAGTCTTTTGGCTGTAGGCAATGAGTAATTATCCTCGGGAATATAAACTCTTTTGAATCCCATGTGCTTAAGAACGATAAGCTTTTTTGCTACATGGTATGCATCTTCGAGCCAAACGGTGTGTTGGCATACACTGTCAAAATATCTGAAATAGCAACTGCCGGATGCCGCATCTTCATATATGGGAGAATTTGCTTTTTTAAGTGCCTCGGTTTCGGAAAGCCTCGTGCAGGAAAATCCGCCGTCATCGGAAAGGGAAAAATCACAGGAAAAAATTCTGTAAAGGATGTTTTTCTCCCGTGGTATTGAATTAAAAACATTTATAGGAACGGGCGGAAATCCCAGCTTGCTTTCCCGTCCGAGAATATATGAGTTTTCCAAAACTTCATTATCATTTTGAAAGAAAATCAGTTCCAAATTCACCAAATCCTTAAAATTTTTTAGTAAAAACAGGTTTTTTTATTAATATTTATGCTATTTTTAATAGTTTTTTTTAAAAAACTATTGAAATTTTCATTTTTTTGTGTTACAATAACATTACACTATGTTGAAAAGGAGGTCGAAATTATGACTAAGACAGAATTAATCGCTGCAATGGCTGAAAAGACCGGTGCTACAAAGAAGGATTCAGAGGCTGCTCTCGCTGCTGTAATTGAAGTAATCACAGGTGCTTTGAAGGCAGGGGATAAGGTTTCTCTCGTTGGCTTTGGTACATTTGAAGCTAAGAAGCGAGCAGCACGCGTAGGTAAGAATCCTCGTACAGGTGCTGAAATTAAGATTCCTGCTACAGTTGCTCCCGCATTCAAGGCAGGTAAGGCTCTTAAGGAAGCTATCAAATAATTTTTTTCTTACAGATTGCCGCAAGCTTTTGTGCTTGCGGTTTTTTCTATACATAATTATTATATTTTACAGTGTATTGTTGTTCATTATGCAGAAATTTTTAAAAACCCCTTGTATTTATTTCGGATTTGTGGTAAATTAAAAGTAATATAAATTTTTTGGAGGTATAGTTATGCCATTGGTTACATCTACCGAAATGTTTAAGAAGGCTTATGAGGGCGGATACGCAATCGGAGCTTTCAATGTAAACAATATGGAAATAATTCAGGGTATTACCGAAGCTGCAAAGGAGGAGAATGCTCCCGTTATTTTGCAGGTAAGTGCAGGGGCAAGAAAGTATGCAAACCATACCTATCTTGTTAAGCTTGTGGAAGCCGCAATCGAGGAAACGGATCTTCCCATCTGCTTGCACCTTGACCACGGTGATTCCTTTGAGCTTTGTAAATCCTGTATTGACGGAGGATTTACTTCCGTTATGATTGACGGTTCAAAATATCCTTATGAAGAAAATGTTGCTCTTACAAAGAAGGTTGTTGAATACGCTCACGCTCACGGTGTTGTTGTTGAAGGTGAGCTCGGCCGTCTTGCAGGAATCGAGGATGCGGTTAATGTCAGCGCAGAGGACGCTTCTTATACAAGACCTGAAGAGGTTTATGATTTTGCAACACGCACAGGTGTTGACTCTCTTGCAATCGCAATAGGTACAAGCCACGGTGCGTATAAGTTTAAGCCCGGTCAGAAGCCGCAGCTCAGATTTGACATTCTCAAGGAAGTTGAAAAGGCACTTCCCAACTTCCCGATTGTTCTTCACGGTGCATCGTCGGTTATTCCGGAATTTGTTGAAATGATTAACGAAAACGGCGGAAATATGCCCGACGCTATCGGAATCCCCGAGGAAATGCTCAGAGAAGCCGCAAAATCTGCGGTATGCAAGATTAACATTGACTCTGACCTTCGCCTTGCAATGACGGGTTCAATAAGAAAGTATTTCAACGAGCATCCCGATCATTTTGATCCCAGACAGTATCTTTCTCCCGCAAGAGAAGCTATCAAGGAAATGGTTAAGAGAAAGATTGTAAATGTTCTCGGCTGCAACGGTAAGGCATAATCCAAGTAAAAAGTATGGGCGGTGTGTTTGCACCGTCCTTTTTTGTTGACACACGGCGGATTTTGTTGTATAATTACTTTCCGGAGGTGATTTTTTTGGATGCGAGAAAAACATTTTCAAGAATAGGGTTTGCAACACTTGCTTTTCTAATTGCTTCAGATGCCGCTTCGATATGCTTTGCGCTCCTTTTTGAAGCGATTTCACCCGGTGCGCTTGAAAATTCCGATGTTGAGGCTTTGGTGTCTTTTTTGTCTGTTGATTTAATCGGAGTGGGGGCGTTCTGGCTTGTTGTCCGCAAACTGCGCTCATTTAGGCTCAGCCGTGAAAGCATGGATGCGGGCGAGCTGTTTGTGTATTTTATAGTTTGTGTTTTCGTGTCCCTGGTAGGTGCGATTCTGGGTGTCGGCGTTTCCGACTTTTTGTCCGGCGGAGCCGCAACGGACTATGCCGCAGAGCTTTTGGACAACCCCGGTCTTTTCACAATTTTCAGCGTTGCCGCAGTCGGACCTGTCGTTGAAGAAATCGCTTTCAGAAAGCTTATTATTGACAGAACGGTTCAGTTCGGCGAAAAAAACGCAGTTTTGTTTTCTGCTATGATTTTCGGACTTATGCACGGTAATTTTTATCAGGCGTTTTATGCGTTCGGCATAGGTCTTGTTTTCGGCTACATATACACAAGAAGCGGAAAAATACGCTACACGATAATTCTGCACATTATATTCAACTTAATTTGCGGTGTCCTTCCAAGCTATTTCCCCGATGAAATATTTCTTTCCTTCGTTGAGATGGCGTCTGCGCTTTTGGGACTTATATTTATTATAGCTTTCAGAAGGAAAATCCGCTTCAGAAAAACTCTGTTTGAGCTTTCTTCCCGAAAAGCTTTTGGAAAAATGTGTATAAATGTCGGAATGATTCTGTTTTTTGCGGCTGTGGTATTCGAGTTTATTTATTCGCTTATGTAAGCTGAAAAATATCCGATTTCAAATAAAATATCTTATTTTGATATTGTAATTGTGATTTATGTCTGCTACAATGTAGGTATAAAATCACAAAACCGAAAGGAATAAAGGATTATGAAACAGCTTACAGCAGTTTTGATAGGCGCAGGATGCAGAGGTATAACTTATACCAATCTTATGTTTGATATGCCGGAAAAATACAAGCTTACAGCCGTTGCGGAGCCAATAGAGGACAGGAATCGTTATATAAGGGATAAACACCAAATTCCCGATGATTTGTGCTTTGACGATTGGAAGCCTCTTTTGAAAAAGGGCAAGATTGCCGATTTTGCAATTATTTCCACAATGGACAGACAGCATTTCGAGCCTGCTATGGAGGCAATGAAGCTTGGATATGATTTGCTTCTTGAAAAGCCTATTTCTCCTGATCCCGAGGAATGTCGCAAGATTTCACTTGCCGCAAAAAAACACGGGGTGAAGGTTGTGGTTTGCCATGTTTTAAGGTATTCCGACTTGTTCGTAAGGCTGAAGGAAATAATTGATGACGGAGTTATCGGAGATATTGTGTCGATAAATCACGAGGAATGCGTGGGGAATGTGCATCAAAGCCACAGCTTTGTGCGTGGAAATTGGGGAAATTCCGAGAGAAGCTCATTTATGCTTTTGCAGAAATCCTGCCATGATATTGATATGCTTCAGTGGCTGATCGGTAAAAAGTGCAAAAAGGTTCAGTCCTTCGGTTCGCTTTCATACTTTACAGAGAAAAATGCTCCCGAGGGTTCTCCAATTTTTTGTGCGGACGGTTGTCCTGCGGGGGATACCTGTCCTTATAACGCCGTAAAGCTTTATTATGATGATAAAAAGAATAAATGGTTCAGAACTTCGTCAACCCAAATGACAAACCCGTCCGATGAGGATGTTATGAACGCAATCAAGACAACCCAGTACGGAAAATGCGTATTTAAGTGCGATAACGATGTTGTTGATCACCAGACGGTAAATCTTTTGTTTGAAGACGATGTTACGGTTACTTTTACAATGAGTGCATTTACGCTCGGCGGAAGACATATTCATATAATGGGTACAAAGGGAGAAATTCGCGCGGAGATTACCGATGAAAGCCCGATTGATGTTTTCGATTTTAAAACAAGGGAGACAAAAAGGTATTCTCTTGTCGGAGGAAATGATGTTACCGGAGGTCACGGCGGCGGTGATTACGGCTTAATCCATACGCTTTATGATTATCTTACCGATAACTACACGGGAAATGCCATTTCCGGAGCCGAGATTTCCTGCGAAAATCACTTAACCGTATTTGCTGCTGAAAAGTCCCGTCTTTTTGGGGGAATGACGATAGATATGGACGAATATATCAAAAGTCTTGATAAATAAAATTCATTGCCGATTGCAAAGAATGCGGTCGGCAAATTTTTTTGGGAGTAGACAAATCGCATTTTTTGTGTTAAAATATACTTATATAAATTTGATTACAAGGAAGTTTTGATATGATTTGCAGAAAATGTAACAAGGAATTTGACGAGAAAACGGGCGTTTGCCCTCACTGCGGAGAAAGATATGAGGATGACTATTTCAGCAAGATGCTGGAGTATGCAATGAGCGACAATACAAGGAGCGCAGAGGAAATTAATAAGCTCCGTAAGGACATATACAAGAAGAAAATGCACCGCAAGAGAAATATAATAATTGCGACCGTTATTACGGTTTTGGTTTTGTCGGCGGCTGTTTGCGGAGCATATTTCCTCATTTCGAGGAGCAGAACCGGAAACCGTGTTTTCAGAGCAGGCTTTAACGGCAGTGCATTCTCTGTTTATGATGAAAACGGCAACGAGATAAGAACCGTTTCCGGCGGTAAATATACAAAATCGGAGTATTCTCCCGATGGCTCAAAGGCAAGCTCGGTTTCTTACTGCGGATTTGTTTCCTTTGAAAAGTTTGATTATAAGGATGGGCTTTTGAACAGCGAATATGCCTTTGACGGCGTTAAGAACTATACCTACAAAGATTATAATTACGAATTTGACGGGGAAAATCCCGTACGCTCGGTTTACGAAAGCAACGCTCTTAACGGCATGATTGAAAATGAATACGATGATGACGGCAACATAATTTCGGTCAGCAAATACGATTTTGAGAGCGAGGAAAAGCATGAATTTGTCTACGACAGCGTCGGAAGGCTCACCTCGGAGAAAAGCTACGATATAAAAGGTCAGACGGTTTACAATAAGCAGTATTCCTATAAGTCTGACGGAACGGTGTATCTTTCCTCCACAAACGAGGTTTACAAAACAGACGAAAGCGGCAATGCAAAGCTTTATATTCTCACTATGTTCGGTGAGGACGGGAACATAGAATCGGCAACCGTCAACACTCCGGAGGGGCATGAAGTTTCCAAGGTTGAATATAAATTCAACGATAAGGGCGATCCGGTAATGGAAAAAACAACCGAGGGTGTAAGGTGGTTTACCTACGAGTATTATGATAACGGCGTGATGTCACTTAAGGCAGAGGCACCTTCCGAGGATTCAAAGGATTATACAAGATATATAACCTACGATAAACAGGGACGAGAGCTGAAAAATATCACCGCAACAACTCATTATGAGTATATGTACGATGAAAACGGCAATGTTATAAGAAAATCCCTGTACTCTCCCTCCGCAAGCTATTTGGGCAGAACGGATTATTTGTACGAAAACGGAGGTATAAAATCCGAAACCGAGTATGACGCAAATGACGCCGTTGTCGGCGTGACGGAGTATTCATGCGACGAAAATGGCAATCCTGTCACAAAATCGGGCGCGGACGGAACTTATTCCTTCATAAACAGCTATAACGAGCAGGGCGATTTGACAGGAGTAAAAAAATATAAGATGTATTCTCGGGAAAGGTTTGAGTATAACAAGAACGGAAAAGTTACCAAAAAGACGGCTTTTAACGAGAACTCGGCATTTGTGAGCGAGGTGGGGTATAAGTATGCAGGAGACAAGGTTTCCGACGAATATACCTACGATTCCGAAGGAAATACACTTTCCCACATAAAGTACCACTATGACGATGAGGGCAGTCAGACGGGGCTTACCACATATAATTCGGATGGTAAGATAACATGCGAGGCTCAGCTTTCGTATGATGACAGGAAAAAGGAAATAATCCTTGAAAACAAGGACGATAACGGAAATCTTCTTTATTATGTTAAGTATAATTACAGCAATGATAAGCCGTCCTTAAAAATCAGCGGAACTGTTTCGGGATCGGAATATGAAAATGTATACAGCTATAACGATATGGGAGAGCTTTCCGGCGTGACCTACAGCCGAGACGGTAAGCTTGTTTCCGAGGAAAAATATACCTACAACGAAACAGGTAATATAATCGAGGGTATGAGCGAAAGAGGCGATGCGGGAAAATCCGTGTATAAGTATAAATATGACGGGCCTTATCTTGAAAGCTGTGATGTGACATACCCCGACGGGCTTGAAAGCAGTATCACCTACGGAATTGACGAGAGCAAAAAGCCGTATGTTGTGTCGGGTGAAAATAAATGAAGGCTGTAGTTACCGGCGCAAGCTCGGGGATAGGTGCAGAGCTTGCAAGAGGGCTGTCTAATCTTGGGTATTTCGTTGTTCTTGTTGCAAGGAGAAGGCAGCGGCTCGAAAGCCTTCGGGCGGAGCTTAAAGATGCTGAAGTTTACTGCGCCGACCTATCCGATGAGAATGAATGTATTAGACTTTTTGAAAGGCATAAGGATGCAAGCCTCATTGTGAACAACGCAGGAATGGGAGTTTTCGGGGAGTTTTGTGAAACGGAGCTTGAGGCTGAGCTTGATATGCTGAATCTCAACATCCGCTCGGTTCATATTCTCACAAAGCTTTATCTAAAGGAGTTTTTAAGACGGGATGAGGGGATAATTCTCAATGTTGCATCCTCTGCGGCTTTCTTTCCGGGGCCTGTCTTCTCGTCCTACTACGCTTCAAAATCATATGTTTACAGGCTTTCCGAGGGGATTTATGAGGAGCTTAAAAGCCACGGCTCAAATGTAAAAATAAGCGTGCTTTGCCCCGGACCTGTCAAAACAGAGTTCAATAAAGCCATGGGGATAAAGGACGGATTCGGTGCAAAAAGCGCGGAATTTGTTGCCGATGCCGCACTTAAAAACCTCGGAAAAAGGATTATAGTTCCCGGCTTTTTCACAAAATGTACAAGACTTTTTTCAAAGCTGATACCCGACCGCCTTTCAGCAAAAATTAACTGTAAGCTTCAGAAGAATAAAATAATTTAGCAATAAAACCGACTTTTCGTCATTTTGCACAAAATACAAGGTCGGTTTTTGTCTAAATACACGAAAAACAAGTAGTTTACTTGACAAGTTGTTTAAATTTGTGTATAATTAACATCGTATATATATTATTTTAATAAGGAGAGTGCAATACAATGAAAAGGATTTTAGCGATTACTCTTGCGCTTATACTTGCATTAACAACGCTCAGTGCTGTTGCGGTATCTGCGGAGGATTATCCTAAAACAGGAAATGTTGTGGTTTTCAAAGACGATTTTGAAAGCTACAAGGTTGGCTCCCTGCCTTCAACATGGGCAGGCGGCAATAACACAACGGTTAAGTATTCCGTTAAGGCAGGAGAAGACGGTAACAAATATCTTGCAATATCGGACTTTAACGCCGCAGGCTTGGTTCAGTATTACTTCAAGCAGGGTAAGTCGATGTCCAAGTATTATGTAAGATTTATCAGTAATACGGATTTCCCCGTAAATACCGATGTTACCTACACTACGGCGGTTGACTATGTGTATTCCGTCGGCGGTGTTAAGAGCACAACCATGAATGGTAATATGGTTATTTATACCGGTGCAAACAAGCTTTGGTATAATAAAGCCGGAACCGCTACACAGATTACCTCAACAGAGTTTTATGCATATCCTACAGGAGTGCTTCAGGAAAACGGCTGGTTCAATGCAAAGCCTACATTTGAGATAGTTTCGTTTAATTCAAACGGAACCGACAAATCCTCAGGAAAGATCAGATCTGCTTTTCAGATGGGCAGTTTGGGCGGAACGAGTAATGTTGGAAAGATAGTTACGGAGGTTATGAAATTAGAGCCGTATTCCTCTATCGGGGCTTACAGCGCAACCGATGAAACCTGTAAGGCTGCGGTTGCTGAAATTCAGAGCCGGCTTGATGCGGCAAACTATGAAGCATACCTTGACAACTATGTAGTTACCTGCCCTGCAAATATCTATCAGGATACGGTAAGGATTTCCGGCGGTTTGGCTGAGGTTAAGGCAAAGGTTGACGGTACTGATTTTGGCGGTGTTATAAGTAACGGCGATACCCTTGAGGTTAACGATGCCTTCGGAACGATTTATTCCATTAAGCCACAAAACGGGGTAGTAAACAAGGTTAAATATAACGGTTCACCCCTTCCCTTAACGGAGAACGGTGATACGGTTACAGTTTCGGTTCCCGGTTCAATGGTAAAAGGAAACGGTACTCTTGAGATTATCGTTGCAACAGACAGTGAACGCGTAACAAATAAATATTCCGCTACATTTAAGGGCGGTGAAGCCGTAAACGGCGTGGCTAACCCTTATCTGAAATCAACAGACGGCAGAGTTTCACTTACCGGTGTAAATATTAAGACAGGCAATGAAGCCAATGTTGCGGATTCCGAAGCCGGAACATTTGCATATAATTCAAATGCCAAAGATCACAGAATGGGCGTAGTATTTAATTTGGATGCAGAAAATCCGCTTTACTACGGTGCAGGCAGAACATATCACTGGAAGCTTTATTTTACAGGATCATACAGCCCCGGTTATCTGCAGTGGTCAAACCCGTTAACACCGAGTGACTTCAGATCATTTAAAGGCGAAGAAGTTAAAACGAAAAAATATGTTAACGGTGCTCAAAACGGTCCTTCCGGAAACTCGGCAAAGGCAACCAACTATGTTTATAACACAAACTTAAACGGAAATGATCAGATTAGGTTCTTCACAAGTGCAGGCAATCAAACAACGGGTGATGAGTACATTTATGCCGTTCCCGGAAATATTGAGTATCTCCCCGGAACAAGAGGCGTATTTAACGGCTTTGATTACGAAGAAACAGTTATGATGCACAAGATAACATTTGACGGTGAGGGTACTCTTAAGGTTAAGGCAGACAGCCTCAATAAATTCACCGCTAATATGTGCGATGCAACTCTTTCTGACGGCCAGTCGGCAAAGGTTGAGGATCTTATGTCGGTTGATTTCACGGTTACAGCTCCCGAAAATAAGGTTATCGACACGATTAAGTATGTAACATACGATAGTCAAACGGTTGTGGGTGCAGAGCTTGCAGACAAGACAAGCGGTACCTTTACCATAAAGCCAATTGAAGCTTCGGGAACCATTGCGGTTACATATAAGGATAATACTCCGGCTACTCCCGAGGTAAGCTATCAGTCGTACTACACTGAGAAAAACAAGGCATACACAGTTGGCGGCGTAAACAAAGTTTCCCCGTATTCAATCGTTGTTTACGGTACGATGACGGGCGAATTTGATGCCTTCGGTTTTGTTCTTTCTCAGCTCGATTCCAAAGGCGTTAAGGTTGGAGAAGCTACACTCGAAAGCGCAGTTACCGCTTCCGACGGAAGGTTTGCCATAAGAGTTGTGGGTGATGCTATTACGGCAGGAAGCTATACGGCAGCACCGTATTATGTTTCCGGCACAACAAAGAATGTCGGAACAGAATCGGCGATTACCGTAGCAGAGTAAAAATCAAATTCATGGCGGTGCACGCTAAAAGCGTGCGCCGCTTTTTTTGTATCTTACATTTTTTCGTTGCACTCGGGATTATGATATTTTGTAAAAAAATATTAATTTGCCATTGATTTTACGGCAGAATTAGTGTATAATAAAATACGGTTGGGCTTTTACGGTAAAATTGCAAAAGCTTTTTGCCAAAAGCAATGAGGAGAGTATTTATGAAAAACAATAACATTATATACCACAATGTGGATATGATTAAGCCGGAATTTCGTGGAGACAGGCTTTTTCGGTATCCCGAGGATGTGCTTGCAAATTGTAACACACATTGCCGCATCATGTCATACTACGCTTGCAACTGCGAGCTCAGATTTGTTACAAACGCAAATTCTGTCTATGTGACGATAACATCCCTTATAGGCGACGGAAATATTGTTGTTTATTTCGGGGATTACTGTCAGGCGCAGTATAAAATCTTAACAGGTGAAACAAAAACCATTTGCATTAATAAGCCAGTTATGCTTACAGACGGTACTTCTGAGGAGTTCTTTGAAAATTGCATTTACGATCCCAATGTTATTCGTTTGCATCTTCATGCGTTCATGGCGGTTGTAGGAGACATTGAAGCACCCGGCGGCGAAATAAGGCCGCCTGAAAAGTCGGAGCTTCCGCAAAAAACCATGCTTGCATACGGCTCCTCGATTACCCACGGCGCCTGCGCCGCATCCACAAATCTTTGCTTTGCACAGACCGCCGCAAGGCTGCTTAAATCCGATATTATAAATAAGGGCGTAGGCGGTTCCTGCTTTGCCGAAGGAGCGGTTGCCGATTGGTTTTCTATGCGTTCCGATTGGGACTTTGCATATATCGAAATCGGTATAAATATGCTTGACAAATTTGAATGTGACGAATTTGAAAAAAGGTACACATATTTCATTGACAAAATGGCGAAAACCGGTAAGCCGATTTTTGCACCGTCCATATATATGTATTCGGGAACCTTCAAGGATAAAAGCAGAGAAAAATACCGCAGGTTCAACGAGATTATTCGCAATTATCATGAAAATTGCGAGCTTGAAAATGTGCATTTTATTGACGGGGATTATATCCTGCCCGAAAGTCGCTGGCTTTCGGCAGACGGTTTGCATCCTTCGACCGAAGGTCATGCGCTTATGGGCATGAATATTGCAAAATTTATTGAAAAGTATATTTAAAAAAGTTTAATATATCACACAAAGTGTCGGTTATGTGCGATTTTCGGCATAATCGGTGAAAAGGGAATGGGGTGCGAATCCCCTGCGATAACTGTCGGTGTATGTACCGAAGTTTTTG
>ERZ827440.1370-NODE-1370-length-27097-cov-7.332816_pt1 | contig 27097 bp, 27 predicted proteins | sample MGYA00519774_ERZ827440 | MGnify/ENA primary metagenome ERZ827440 (study PRJEB31778, sample SAMEA3449302) | human gut metagenome | biome: human gut; feature: human-associated habitat; material: faeces | place: United Kingdom | collected 2010/2012 ... | reverse complement strand
AAAATATAATCGATATTTTTTAAATTTCTTATTGACATTTATTAGCTGGACTTTCTGCTGTTTAGATTCTATTAAATAATTAAATAAATTTAGAAAAACTTTTTCCAAGACTACTCGCCCTGAATTCAGCATATTCTTTATCATATTTTGCCAATAAATAACCTCGATTAATTTTGGATAGTGCCTCTTTTATACAATATGTAATCTGCGCTGCATCTATGTCTCTTAGATACTGACATCCCCCTCTGCAAAGACCATATTGGATACATCCTTGACAATCATCGGCAATCGGAAGTTCTAAGAATTCGCTATATTTATCATTATATCCTGTTTCTATATTTCCAATAGCATTTGCTCTATTTCCCACATAATCCGGACATTTATATAAATCCCCTCTAGGATCTATAGCCATAAACAGTTTGCTCCTAACTGAACATCCTCTATTCCAACTTACTATTTCTATTCTATTTTTTTCAGCCTTATCATAAATGTCTGCAAACTTATCTATTACCTTTTCATCATATCCTGAATTATCTGAAAAATCACTCGGATCTACTGGTGCAATTTGAAGAACGATACGGTTAGCTAATCCTATTTTTATCAATTCATCTACAAGTTCATTTATACTATTGATATTCTCATTATCAGCATTAACACGAATAGCCAAATTAATATGTTTATCTTTCAATTTCAATATGTTCGAAATAATTTGAGCATATGTTCCACCACCATTGCATAGTTTTCTTCTTGAATCATGTACTTTTTCAGGTCCATCTAATGTTATCTGAATTGTACTCAGTCCTTCTTCTATCATCTCGTTGATTTTATCAAATGGCATATACCATCCATTCGTTATCAAATCATACTGAATTCGTTTATCAGATAACTTATTTAAGTGTTTCATAAAAAGGATATGTTTCGTAATATTAATTGTAGGCTCTCCTCCAAACAAAAGAATCTTTAACTCTGTAATACCAGCTTTTTCTGCAGCATTCGCCACAAATTCTGCAGCTTTTTTCACTAAATCTTCTGGCATCGTTGCACCTTTTCCTTTGCTTACCTCCGTCCCCACAAAACAATAAGTACATCTGAAATTACAATTCATCGATGGCATAAAATAGACAGCTCCCATATCGTCACGTAAAGGCTCTGGTGTGCAATATTTTTCTTCACTTCTCTCTTCAACAAGGATCTTTTCAAGGTACAATTGTGTGATGGCAGTCTTAACTTCTTCTGTAAATACTCCTTTAAGAAGACTTTCTTGTACTTTTGCGATCATTCCCTTAGGTAATCTATAGATTTGATTATTTTTCCAATTGTATATCAAATCCGTTTTTTCTCCTTTAAGCTGCTCCGCATATTTACTCCATTTTAGTTTTATCATACATATCCTTACCTTTCAAAAATCATTTCTTTTGCCTGCTCAATTCTATTTATTTGTTCATTACTTTTTTGAATTATCTCCTTTGTCTTCTCAACAATATACATGAGATCAAACTTTTTAAATGTAGTTAAATCATATGTTATATTATATTCTTCTTCCAACATAACAAACAAATTAACAACCTCTAATGATGCCAATTCATCTTTAACTGAAATATTGTTTTCCAGATTTTCATCTTCGTTATTGACGCATTTTTTAATAAGTTCAAAAATTTCTTGTTCTTTATCCATACCGCTAACTCAGCTTCGATGTTTTACCAATGAAGTTTTTCTCCTTCCTTTTTCATTTTTTTAATGTTTATGTATTACAAAATATTATTTTTTATTTACCACTCAAAATTTTGCGTAGCCAGTCCAAAAAATCACCGTTTCCAAGAAACATATCAATCCCTCCTTTCCGCTTCATTCTACTCCCCAATTCTCTACACTTTCAACAGTTTTGTGACGAACGTTACCTTTTTGTGACGAACGACAATTATTTAGGGACAGACAACCATTTACAACGTATCTTTTTATGCTATACTTAAATAAAAATCACATTGAAAAGGAGATTTTTATGAAACGAACATTATTTTGTATACTTGCCTTAACCTGTTTTCTTTTATCTGCCTGTGCGGATAACACAAATACAGCTTCAAATACGTCATCCAGTGCCGCGCCGGTTCTGCATAAAACCAAATCCGGCATTACGTATCAGGTATTTGACAAACCGATTTCCGATAAAGTAAGCCTTGACTATACCGTTTTAGCGAAGGATCAGGATCCTTTGATCATAACGGTAACAATGATCGACGAATCGGATGAAAGCAAGGGGCTCGAATACCACGGTTATACCCTGCGTGAAAACGGCTGGGAAGATACTGCACTTCCTTGGGGAAGCGCTTTTAATAAACAATTTCCGCAAGGTCCTTCCTTTATCAGTGGGGATTCAAATGGACTCATTTATATCAGCGTCGTGGATTCGCAGAAGGGGATCCGATTATTTCAGATGGGGAATTCCGAGGACTATAAAGAAATCGATCTTTCGGAGATAAATAAGGCGTATAAAGACTATGAACTTGTCGATATCCAATTTGTCACAGACGAAGAAATCGCAGTAGTATTGCAGGAATCTGCCGATGATGCAACGGATCCCACAGTGGCTTCGGATGTTGTATTATTTGATCTTGTCCGGCAGAAAATAATCGACAAAGGGTCCGTAATCAGTAAATATGTTACGTTCGCTGAAGATGGCACGTATTATGCCATTTCCACCTCCGGACAATGTATACAGCACCATACCATCCACGACAAAATGCCGGATCGTGTGATTCAGTGTATCATCGATGGCGAGGGCTTGATTTCGGAGACAACCGCCGCACTCGGTCTGCAAATTGCAGATGATATTGGCTATATCGTAACAAGCAAAGGAATCTGCAGCGGAAAATTGAGCGACAAAATATGGAACACTCTTGTCCTGCCGGCAGAGGATCTGTATTACAACGAAAACGATAAACTGTTTCATGAAGCCCCATTTAATTCCATTTATGGATACGCGAAACTTCCCGGAGATAACGGGGATTTCATCGTCTCGACACTGTTAAATTCCGAAAGTGTCGACTACCAGTGGGTGCGATATTCATTGTAAATAATTAAGCTTCTGCATACTCTCCTGTTCACCGGCATATACATATATCAACTTGCCTTATGCCGGTGAATGCTATGAAACGATATCTCGCTCTATTTCTTACCCTTTGTCTGATCTTGTGCAGCTGTGCTCCGGGCGGCAGCAACGGCTCAGGTTCTGACAAAAATTTCCATTCAAATACAAGTTTTCAAGAATATACGGATGCCCTGTTTCGGGAGAGCATCTCAAGCGATGCGCTGTCGCTCAATTATTCTCTCGCGCATCCGGAAAACTATGGAATTGCAAAAACCGCCGGTGGATTTCCACCTCTTTCGGTATCGGAGACGGCACAGGTTTCCTCCGAATATGAAAACGCGCTTGCGAAATTGGAAGGTTTTGACAGAGATTCTCTTTCCGAGTCGGAAAAGATCCTATATGACAATTTAAAATATACGTTGGAAATGAATCAAAAAGGAGAAGAATTTTTTCTATTTTCTCGTCCTTTCTCCCCGGTTACCGGGCTTCAGGCGCAGCTTCCCGTTCTATTAGCGGAGTATACTTTTGACTGTAGAGAGGATATTGAAAACTATTTTACATTGCTTCGCAGCATCCCTTCGTATTTCGAGTCGGTTCTCGTCTTTTACGATCATCAGGAAAAAGCCGGCCTGCTGCCCTGTCGGAGTACAATGTCACACATTTTAGAGCAATGCCAGACCTTTTTGTCCGACAAAGGCTGGAAACTTTTGCTCACGTCATTTCGAAGCCGCATTGAGGCGTGTGATTTTATCGACCAGGAAGAAATGTTACGTTACCGCAAAGAAAATAAATCCTTGATCAAAAAAGAATTTGTGCATGCGTATGAAAATCTGGCGGCCGGTCTGAACAGCCGAATGGATGCCTGTCCGGAAAACGGAGCTCTCTGCAGTTATCAAAACGGGGAGCAGTATTACCGCTATTTATTTGCCGACGAGTCCGGATCTTCGCGTGGTCCGGAGGAATATCTAAAGCTATTAAAAGCCCGGTTAAAGAAGTCAAAAGAAACTCTTCTTGCGTATGCGAAAAAAGATGCCTCGCTTTTTGCCAATCTGAATTTGTCGCCCGGAAAAGGACTGACACCGGAGCAGCAGTTAGAACATCTGACAACTGCGATCAAGGATGATTTTCCGGAGATCAAAGAGGTGGGATATAAAGTCTCCTACGTGGATCCGTCATTGGAAGATTATCTGAGTCCTGCTTTTTATCTCACACCGCCGCTTGATGCCTACGACGAAAATGCGATCTACATCAATGGAAGTGACCGGTTTGCCGGCGCAGATCTGTTTACCACGCTTGCACACGAAGGCTACCCGGGACATCTGTATCAAAATGTGTACGACCGCAGCCAGAATCATCCGCTGCTTTCTTACGCCTTAAATTTTAATGGCTATACCGAAGGCTGGGCGACCTATGCGGAAATTTATTCGTACAAATATCTCGGATACAAAAAAGAAGAAATTGGAATATTGCGAAATAATATGATTGTTTCCCTCTGCCTTTACGGGATATGCGATATCGGTATTCATCTGCTCGGATGGAGTGCGGATGACGTGTATGCCTTTCTGCTGCAGAATGGTTCTTACGACCGTGAGACATCCGATTCTCTTTATGAAAATATCATCGACGAACCGGGTTCTTACCTCAAATATACGATTGGATATATGGAATTTGCAAGATTAAAAAAGACCGCCAAAAGCCATCAGGGAGACTCCTTTTCGGAAAAGGAGTTCCACCGATATGTGCTTTCTGCCGGTCCGAGTGCATTTTCTGTATTAGAAGATCATCTTACAGATCAATGAATGTCTAAATCTGCTACAAATACAGGGAGACGTTTCTTAAATTCTTCGTAAAGCATCGTCGCCACTTCGCGCATCTGTGGGTGGGCATGAGAATCCACGCGCAGACGGAAGAAGTTTCTCCAGGAACGGAGATTCATCGTTACGACGATTTCCGTTTTCAGAGAATTTGGAAGGACAGAACGTGCTTCCTGTGGCGTAGCACCAAGTTCAAGCATACGGAAATAGGACTGCTCAGCGTTTTCCATCGCTTTGGTCCATACTTCGTATTTGGCTTTGTCATTTTCTTTTGACAGATCGTATTGGAAGCCGCTTGCAAGGTCGATCACGGTGATCTGATTGTCAAATTTGTCACCGCTGTAGTTGCAGTAACGTGTGCTTTCCTGACTGTAGCTTGCGATACGATGGCGCACGATCTCATGTGTCACACCGCGGTCACATACGAAACGAACGGTCACATTTTCATGCTCGATCACCGATTCATGCTGTCTTGTCAAAAGACCTTTGATAAATTTCTCTGCCGAATCCTCCGTGATCTTTCCTTCACTTTTGTAGCAGACACGGCCGATACGTTCGATCTTTTTTACAATCTTTTCGTAATCGTCCATATCTATAATTTCTATACTCGGTTTGATTACTTGCATCTTTTATTTCCTCTCTATTTCTTATAGTCGTATTCCAGGACGACAACGGACAATGGTGGAAGATAGCAGGTAAGTTCATATGCTGTCTCTTTTTTCTTGTCTGTCGTCACCTTCTTCGCCTTGATCGGCGATTCATTGAGGCGGCCCTGGCCGCCGTACTTTGGTGCATCGGAATTGAGAATCTCGCGGAATGTACCGCCACACGGCGCTTTTACCGTATACTGCTCATGTGCTACCGGTGTGAAATTGAGAATAAACATCAACTGTTTTTTCGTCGTCTTTCCGCGGCGCACAAACGCTACCGTGCTTGTCTCCGCACGTTCGCAGTCCATCCACTCAAATCCCATCACATCGTTGTCATTGTAATACAGCGCATCATTTTCAAGATAAAGTTTGTTCATGTCTTTGATGAACGCATGGATTCCCTGATGTGGTTCCTGATCCAATAAGAACCAGTCTAAACTCCGCATCTCGCTCCATTCACGCTCCTGCGCAAATTCCTGTCCCATAAACAGAAGTTTTTTGCCCGGATGTCCGTAGAAGAAACCGAACGCCGCTTTCAGCGCTGCGTATTTATCTCCGGTCAGCCCCGGCATTTTATTGAGCAGGGAACATTTTCCATGTACTACTTCGTCGTGGGAAAGCACGAGAATATACTTTTCACTCAAATGATAGGACAGACTGAAGCAGAGCTGTTCATGATGAAACTGCTTAAAATACGGGTCCAGTTTCATATATTCCAAGAAGTCATTCATCCATCCCATATTCCATTTATAGGAAAATCCAAGGCCGTTGTCCTTAACACGTTTTGTGACACCCGGCCACGCCGTCGATTCTTCCGCAATGATGTAGGCATCCGGATGACGTTTTTCCATAATGCTGTTTAAGTGGCGCAAAAAGTCCATTGCCTCGTAGTTTTCATTGCCCCCGTCTTTGTTTGGAAGCCAGTCGCCATCCTGCTTTCCGTAATCAAGATAAAGCATCGAGGCCACCGCATCCACACGAAGTCCGTCGATGTGGAACTTTTCAATCCAGAAAAGTGCATTGGCAACAAGGAAATTCTGCACTTCTTTCTTTCCATAGTCGAAAATATACGTTCCCCAGTCCGGATGTTCGCCACGACGGCGGTCACTGTGTTCATACACTGCCTGTCCATCGAAATTTCCGAGACAATGTGCATCTTTCGGAAAATGCGCAGGAACCCAGTCAAGAATTACCTCGATGCCGCGTTTGTGCATTTCATCGACAAAATACATAAAGTCTTTCGGCGTTCCGTAACGGCTCGTCGGTGCATAATAGCAGCCTACCTGATAACCCCATGAACCATCAAACGGATATTCTGCAATTCCCATCAATTCAATGTGGGTATATCCCATCTCTACGAGATAATCGCCCATCATTTCCGCCAATTCACGGTACGAATAAAAACCATTGTCATCGTCTTCGACGCGCTTTTTCCACGAACCGAGATGTGCCTCGTAAATATTCATCGGTGCACGTTCGCGCACTTCTCTCGTCTTCGCACGATGTTTCTTTTCGTAGTCGCCGTCCTGCCACTCATACCCCGCAAGTGATGTTACAACGGACGCATTGTCCGGGCGCACCTGTGCATAATTTCCATACGGATCGGTCTTAAAAAGAAGCTCTCCGCTCCGCGTCGTAATCTGGTATTTGTACACGGCACCTTCACCGACATCCGGCACGAACAATTCATAGATACCGCTTGGGCCGATCAGACTCATCGTGTGCAGCCGTCCATCCCACATATTGAAATATCCGACGACACTCACACTTCTTGCATGCGGTGCCCATACAGCAAATCTTGTCCCCGTCACACCGTCAATCGTCTCGACATGCGCGCCTAATTTGTCAAAGATTTCATAATGATTTCCCTGCGCAAAAAGGTAAGTATCATAATCCGTTATCTCCGTTTTGTAGGCATACGGATCTGCGGTCTCAACCACATCGTCCTCGCCATACTGGATCCGGATACGGTAATCTTTCAACTGGTCTTTCTTTTTCTCAATCTCCAGTCCAAAAAGTCCGAGTTCGTCATCCAGTTCCTCTGCTTCAAACGCAGTCTCTCCGGACACATCGGTGATCCACACGCGCTGTGCTACCGGCCGACGCACGACAAACATCTGCGTTCCCTCGTAAAAATGCATTCCAAGGAAATCCTGCGGAGCATTGATCACCCCTTCTTCCATTTCTTCGATCAAATGTGGATTCATCCACTTTTTCAGTATTTCATTCACTCTTTCTTCAACCTCCTCTAAATCAAAGAAGCGTTTTCTTTACAATTTCTGCCAATTCCCTTGACTTTTTGTCTGCGTCGTCCATATCCTTGCCAACAACACCAAAATAAATTTTAATCTTTGGCTCGGTTCCCGATGGACGGATGCAAAGCCATGCATCGTCGGTCAATTCGAAATACAATACATTTGATTTTGGCAGCCCTGTCTTTCCTTCTTCACCAGTCCGGATATTTTTGATGGTGTCGCGGTCATAGTCACGAATCGCTGTCACTTTATAAGGACCAAACTCCATCGGCGGATTTTCACGAAGACCGCTCATCGTAGACTTAATCTTCTCCAGTCCTTCGATGCCTTTGTGCGTGATCGCGATAACATCGTCTTTGTAATATCCATATTTTTCATACATATTGATCATAGCATCCCACAATGTCATGCCACGTTTTTTATAATAAGCTGCTGCCTCGCAAAGTGCCATGGAAGCCACGATACCGTCTTTGTCACGGGCATGGGTTCCGATCAGACAGCCGTAACTTTCCTCAAATCCGAAGAGATACGTACCCTCTCCGCTCTGCTCACTCTTTAAGATTTCACGGCCGATCCACTTAAATCCGGTCAGACATTCTACGACTTTAATGCCATAATATTTCGCAATGGCATCGACAAGATTGGTCGTTACGATTGTTTTTACCATATAACCGTCTTCCGGCAGTTTGCCTTCCAATGCCAATTTTTGTCCGATCTCATAATCTGCCAGGAACGAACCGCTCATATTTCCGGTCAGGCAGATGTACTCGCCGGATTTACTGTCTTTTACATAAACACCGAGGCGGTCGGCATCCGGGTCGGTCGCCAAAACGAGGTCGGCATCCTTTTCTTTGGCAAGGGCAAGAGCCAGTTCAAAGGCTTCTCTCGCCTCCGGATTTGGATAGCTGACGGTCGGAAATTCGCCGTCCGGAAGTTCCTGCTCCGGCACTACAAAGACATTGGTAAATCCCAATTCTTTCAATACGCGGCGCACCGGAATATTGCCGGTTCCGTGCAATGGTGTATATACGATGCGAAGATCTTTTTCCACTTCTTTAATGCAGTTTGGATGCAGCACATTTTTCTTCAACTCTTCCATATAACGGTCATCGATCGCTGCGCCGATATTTTCATACAATCCGGCTTTGACCGCCTCTTCTTTTGGCATCGTCTTAACGGTCGCATAATCCGTCACCGCTTTTACTTCATCCATAATTCCGGCGTCATGAGGCGGTGTGATCTGTGCTCCGTCTTCCCAATATACTTTATATCCATTGTATTCCGGCGGATTGTGGCTTGCTGTCACATTGATTCCGGAAATGCAGCCAAGTTCTCTGACAGCAAACGAAAGTTCCGGTGTCGGACGAAGGCTCTCAAATACATAGGCTTTGATGCCGTTTGCAGCCAGGCAGCAGGCAGCTTCATCGGCAAATTCCGGCGACATTCTACGGCTGTCGAATGCAATTGCGACTCCTTTTTTCTCGCCCTTCTGACTCAATATGTAATTGGCAAGTCCCTGTGTTGCCTTACGTACGGTGTATACGTTCATACGGTTGGTACCGGCTCCGATAATCCCGCGAAGTCCCGCTGTACCAAATTCAAGATCCGCATAAAAACGTTCCTTAATCTCGTTTTCATCCCCTCGGATCGACTCCAGTTCCTTTTTAGTATCCTCATCAAAATAAGGATTTGCCAACCATTCTTCATAATTTTCCATGTAACCCATAATAAATATCTCCTTTCCATTAATTGGTTTCGCTTCCCTTTGCCGTCAGATCCGGAAAACTCCAGGAAACGTCTTCATCATCGTCGGTTGTCGTGACAGAATAACTCTTTGTCGTATATCCATCCTTGGCTAACGTCAATGTGATCGCTCCGATTTTTTTCGGAAAACTGCACGGCGCTACGCCCTGGTAATTGCCATCCAGATAAACGCTTGCCCCGGCGGGTGTGCTGACGGTGATCTTATGATCGTTGTCATAACTTTCCGTCACCGTGTTCTGCTGGTTTGAATCATCCTTTTCCACACTGCTCTCGTCATCGCTCGACACCTCGGCCTCCTCTTCCGCCAGACTGATTCTCACGGTCGGATTAGCAGACTGCACGTCCACGATGCCGGTGTATGTTGTATAACCATCCAGTATAACCTGTATCGAATGTTTCCCGTATTTGAGAGACACCGGTTTACTGTAATCGGTCATTGTTCCATTGACATACAGTTCCGCGCCCTGCGGATCAATGTCAAACACGACTTGTCCCTTGTCTTTGACCGTGCTCTTAAAGAGCGACATATCAAGTTCCAATGTCTTGTCGCGCTCAATCGCAACACTCCGGCTCCCCTCAAAGTCCCCATTTTTCATGGAAACCTCATACGTTCCTTCCGGAACGGGCACCAGCATGTTTTCTGTCACCGGCAGAATCCGTACCCCGGAAACGGTCATCGTTCCACCGATAAAATCTTTATATTTGGCCGGCTTGATATAGCCATGGCCTTTTGTCACCACGATCGAATAGGCCTTTCCTTTAACTCCCCGGAATGTCACTTCGTCTGTGGCGGCAATTTCCTGCAGATCAATGGGTTTCCCCTCAGAAAACGCCTGAAATCCGCTTCCATAGCGGTAGCGTGTTCCCTGTATCTCGAGATAGGATTCGTCCGTATTAAACTGAACATCCTTTACGTCTTCCGTTTCCAATATATCCTTGGAACTCTGCACTTTCTGCAATGTCGTCTTTCCGTCATCAAGATACAGATCGAATACTTGTCCAACCTCGAGAGACTCCGACGAAATCTGCTTGTCATTTTTCGTCAAAACCTCTGTCGCCCCGTTATACGTATAGGTCGCCTCTTTTTCCATCTCCGGCTCGTAAAATGTCATCGTGCCGGCTTCTGCTTTTGTCAAAACACCCACGAAATCGCGTCCCTTTTCATACGTAATTGCTGCATTGGGGTTCGGACTTTGCATCGCTGCCGGTCTCGCTGTCTTTTTCCCACATCCGGAAATGAGCAGACAGCTGAGCACCGCCAAAAGCAGCCCCATCATCCATTTGTTTCTCATCATGCACCTCATTCTCTGTCAAAGACTTCAGTTAAGGTAAGTATATCATAAATCAAAGAAAACTTCCACCGTTTTCATAGTTTTTTAAAAACTGTTCGCGGCACTGTTCCATCTCGCCCAAACTACGTAGTTTTTGGAGACTCTGCTCCGAAAACCAGCTCTTTTTATGGTTAAAATATCCATTTAACAGCTTCCAGTATTTTTCCGGAAACAAGAGCATAATGTAAATAAATTCCTGTTCGTCCTTCGCCAGATCCGCTTTTTTGGCATAACTTTCAAGAATGGTCATTCCCTTTTTTCTGTCCCATCCATTTTTTTCCAATGATTTACGCATCAGATACGTCAGATCCAAAAGCGGAATCCCCTTTCCCGCTTTTTCAAATCCTACCGTCGCGAGGCGGTTCGATTGCCGGATCAGATTATGATAATTGTAATCACCGTGACAGTACCGTCCGCCGTTTTCCATTATTTTACAGTAATAATTACAGTTTTCAAGACAGGCCGAAGCCTCAACCGCTTTTTCATAAAACCGCTCAAAACAGCCAATTGCCTGAATTTCAAATTCGGTCCGCTGCTTTTTCTTTTTCATATATGTATGGATTCGTTTCAATTCCCGCGTGTGCTTCTGCACCCGTTCCAAAAGGGGCACAGCGGCAGGCAGTGATTCTCCTTCTTCCTCCAGCACGCACACGCCCTCCAGCGTTTGATGCAGTCTCGCAAGATTCTCTCCCGCAAGAGCCAGATCCGGCTTTGCCCGCAGGTCACATTCTTCCCCGGAAAACCATTGGTAAATCACATATTTCTCGCCGCTTTCAAGTTCTGTCACGTACTCATCGGCATTATTTTTCAGCGCTTTATCAACCCGCTCAAATCCCCGCAGCACTAAAATTTCTTTTATTTTATTTTCAAAGGCAAAATGTCCCCGGATCTGTTCGTATTCGCGCAGCAGTTTCGGTCCCTGCGTCGTTTCCAGCAGCCACCCGCCGCGGTGGCGGTATCGCCGTTTGACAGTCAGATCATAATTTGCCAGACTTTTCTCCACCTTATCTTCCAACTTGCACCCCTCCTTCATGTTTTAACATTGTATGAGGAAAGGTCAGGTTGTATGACTAAAAGATGTCTGTTCAAATACCGTTTTTAATATCGTAAGCCCGATCGGACCAAGCACGATTCCTCCGACGCCAAACAATTTCAGCCCCACATACACGGACAAAAGCACGTAGAGCGGTTTTAACCCCATTTCTTTTCCCATAAGTCTGGGTTCCAGCACTTCACGGACAACCATTGTGACCACATACAACGTCAAAAGCACGGCAGCTGCCACATAATCTTTCTGAATCCACGAAAAGACTGCCCATGGAATTAAAATTGTGCCGCTTCCAAGAACCGGAAATGCATCGACGATCGCGATCAGGATTCCCATCAGCACCGCATACGGATTTTTGAGCAGAAGCAATACGATCGTCGAAATGACCGCTATAAAAAATAAAAGCAGCCCCTGCGCTTTGAGATAAGCAAATCCCGCGATTTTTAGTTTCTTTACGTAAGGCACAAGTGCCGGATAGCGCACTTCGGTTCTCTCTTCCAAAGACAGCAGGAGCACTGCCATTAAAAATACGACGAACCCGGCGCCCCATTCTGCGATGCGCAGAAACATCCGCGGAATGCTCCCGGTGATCTGAGGCAGCAATACGCTCGCGATCTGTCCATCCATATCACTCATTCTCGCCTCCAGCCACCGGTAACTGGTACCCTTTGACAGCGCGAGCAGATTGTCGATGGAACCACAGCCGCCTTGGCAGAGATGCGACAAAGCTCCCGCCTGCCCGGGAAGATGACGGATAAATTCGACGAGCTGGCTGGTGCACAAATATCCGATATAAAATAAAAAACACCCCAGCGCACCGAGGCTTACAACCACCATAAGAACACTGCATACTTTCCGATTCAGATGTGTCGCCGTATGTATTTTTTTCGTCCACGGCTGCAATGCTTTGGCAAATACCAGTGCCAATACAAAAGGAACCACAAGTGGTAAAATATAGCAAAAGCTCACATAAATTACACATGCAGTTCCTAATAAGATCAATACTTTTTTGTATTTTTTTACATGGTTCATGGGTATTCTCCTTTCCGGGTTCCTCGATGTGCTTACGTATCTGTCATACCCGGTTAGTATGAACCATTTTGATAAGATTTATTCTGCTTCTTTTACAATAAATCGGTAGCCGACTGCCCAAACCGTCTCAATGTACTGCGGATTCTGGGTATCTTTTTCAATCTTTTCACGGATTTTTTTGATATGAACCGTAACGGTCGCAATGTCTGCACCGACCGGACTCAGCTGCCACACTTCTTCCAAAAGTTCTTCTTTCGAAAATACGCGGTTTGGATGCTGTGCGAGGAAGAACAAAAGATCAAATTCTTTTGTCGTAAGATTCTTCTCGACACCGTCCACATAAACACGGCGCGCCGTACGGTCGATCTTCAATCCGCCCGCCTCGATGACTTCATTTTCTTCTTTCATCGCACTGCCGACTAATTTTTTATAACGCTCCAAATGCGCCTTTACACGAGCCACAAGCTCACTTGGGCTGAATGGCTTGGTCATATAGTCATTGGCTCCCAGTCCGAGTCCGCGGATCTTGTCGATGTCTTCTTTCTTTGCTGAAACCATCATAACCGGAATCTCGGATGTCTCGCGAATCTTTTTGCAGATTTCAAAACCGTCCGTTCCCGGAAGCATAAGATCCAGTATCACCATATCAAATTTTTCTGTCGTCGCCATCTTCATACCTTCGGTACCATCGCTGCAGATCACAACCTCAAAACCACTCAATTCCAAATAATCCTTTTCCAATTCTGCAATTGGTAATTCGTCCTCTACAATCAAAATTCTCTTACTCATCATGTTCCTCCTTTTGTTCTGTTTCCTTTTTTAATGTAAAGTATACCTCTGTCCCTTTTCCAAGCTCGCTTTCTGCCCAAATGCGTCCACCGTGCTCGTCCATGATCTTTTTTGCAATCGCAAGTCCTAAGCCGCTGCCGCCGGTTCGTGAATTTCGGGAACTGTCTGTCCGGTAAAACCGCTCAAAGATAAATGGCAGTTCCTCTTTACCTATCCCTTTTCCATTATCACGAATCATGACTTGGATAAAAGGACCTTGATCTTCTACATTGACAAGGATCATTCCCTGTTCCCTTTGTATATATTTTACCGCATTCCCTACTATATTTGCAACAACTCTTTTTATTTTTTCTTCATCAATGACAATCTCAACGTCTTCGCCGACATCACATTGATACAAAAGCTGTATATTGCGGGTTTCCAGATCCAGGCTCATTCCACTGATGCACTCCGCAAAAAAATAACTTGCTTTTACCGGAGCGAAGCGGAAATCTTCCACTTTTTGATAAATTTTTGTGAAATACGAAAGTTCATCAACAAGACCTGCCATATCCACCGCCTTTGAATGAATCGTTTTGACATACCGCTCCATTCGTTCCGGCGTCGCCGCCACACCATCCATAATTCCCTCTGCATAGCCTTTGATCGCCGTAAGCGGCGTTTTAAGGTCGTGGGAAATATTGCCAATTACTTCTTTTGTCAGTGCATCTGCCCTGTTTCTCTCCTCCGTCGTCTCCCGCAATTTAGTCTGCATCGTATCGAAATCCTTATACAGTCCATCAAATTCGCTGCCTTCAATCGACGGCAGTTCATATTCGAGATCCCCTTCACTGATATGGATCGCCGCCACCTGAAGCTGCCGTATCGGCACAAAGACATTATAATAAGTATGCCCAATGATTCCGACAACAATCAGAACACAGACAATAATGATCATTCCCAAAAGACCGACGTAAAATACAGTAATATGGGGAAGATTTACATTGAGGTCCGTTACAATGCACACGCTTCCGGTTCGTCCATCCGGCATTATGACGCCCAGTTTTTTAAATAAAAATTTCTTATCTTCTTTTCCGCAATACTGGCCGCTTTCCTCGGAATAATTATTATTGGCCACCAACAGATCCCGATATACATAATCATACTGGTCGAAATCTCCAAAAAATGTAAATCCGCCGTCCACGATCACTGCCAGAAAGGAGTATTTTTCTTTCAAATAATTGTTTTCTTTGTTCAGATATTCATTGTCTAGAAATACCTTCGGATCCCTCATAGCACGGTCCTGCAGATCCATATAATCGTATTTGGTATACGAGTTTAACAGGAGCACACGGTCGAACAAGCTGTACGGCGACGGCATATCTTCCGCTGAAATCTGATACGTACTGCGGATGCTTTTCATTTCCCCATAGGCAAAAAGTGTCACCATCAGAATAAGTACCATGATCGGACAGACCGCCAATATAATAAACGTATTTCTTGTCTTTTTTACGTTTTTCTTTTTTTTATTATTTTTACTCATTTTTCCTCGATTTCACCCAGCTTTCCCTGTTTTTTCTCAAAGATAATTTTATTTTAACACATTTCTTTTCATTTTCATAATGTTTTTTTGCTTGACATCGCTCTTTTTCAATGGTATCGTGAAATACGATAAGATTGGAGGATACTGTTATGAATATTTTACGTCGCTTACCTGACCCCGACGAGGTCAAACGAGAAATTCCCGTATCGGAAAAAGTCGCAAAGATCAAAAAAAGCAGAGATGCTGTCCTGCGTGATATTTTTATGGGAAAAAGCGATCTTTTTGCTTTGATCATCGGACCTTGTTCAGCAGATAACGAAGAAGCTGTTATTGACTACACCTTGCGCCTGGCAAAAATCCAGGAAAAGGTCGCAGATAAAATTTTTATCGTTCCTCGTGTTTATACAAATAAACCAAGAACGACCGGAAAAGGATATAAAGGAATGGCAAGCCAGCCTAATCCGGAAGAAAAAGAGGACATGCTCAAAGGTCTTCATTCTATCCGTGAGACGCATATCGCTGTCGTAGAGCAGACGGGTATGTCTTGTGCCGATGAAATGCTTTACCCGGAAAATTACGAATATCTTTCTGACATTCTTTCTTATATCGCTGTCGGCGCGCGTTCGGTAGAAAACCAGCAGCACCGCCTGACTGCCAGCGGAATTGAGGTTCCATGTGGTATGAAAAACCCAACCAGCGGTTACCTTTCGGTTATGCTTAATTCCATCGAAGCAGCCCAGTGCGGCCACCATTTCATCTACCGCCAGCAGGAAGTAGAGACACAGGGAAATCCGCTTACGCATGCGATCCTTCGCGGAAGCGTAAACAAACACGGACGCAGCCTTCCAAACTACCATTACGAAGACCTGCTTCTTCTCCATGAGATTTACAGCGAGAGAAATCTTGAAAATATGGCTGTTATCGTGGATACAAACCACGCAAACTCCGGCAAACATTTTGAACAGCAGATCCGTATTTCCAAGGAAGTGCTTGAAAACCGCCGCATTTCCAAAGATATCCACAATATGGTGAAAGGTCTTATGATCGAAAGTTATATCGAAGACGGTAACCAGAAGATCGGTGACCACGTCTACGGAAAATCCATCACAGACCCTTGTCTCGGATGGGAAAAGACAGAGAAACTGATCTACGAATTGGCAGATCGTCTGTAATTTATGAAATTTACCGGACAAACCCACAAAAATCCACTGGGCAAACGCAAGAATTTCTTGACGTTTGCCCTTTTTTGTTGTATGCTAAGGTGTGAGACATTTTATGCAACAGAAATGAGGTTTAATGATGAGTAAAATACTATTTACTTCTGAATCCGTAACAGAAGGACATCCAGATAAAATTTGTGATCAGATTTCTGACGCAATCTTGGACGCATTGCTTGCACAGGATCCTATGAGCCGTGTAGCATGTGAAACAGCAATTACTACCGGCCTTGTATTGGTCATGGGTGAAGTGACCACGACAGCTCAGGTTGACTTACAAAATATTATCCGTAATACGATTCGCGAAATCGGCTATGATGCTTCAGAAAAGGGCTTCGATGCTAACACTTGCGGTGTTATGGTTGCATTGGACAAGCAGTCTACAGACATCGCCATGGGCGTTGACAAGGCACTGGAAGCAAAACTTACCGACAGCCAGATCGAAGCAATCGGCGCCGGCGACCAGGGTATGATGTTCGGCTATGCTACCAACGAAACCGACGAATACATGCCATATCCGATCCACCTGGCTCACCGCCTTTCCCGCCAGTTATCGAAGGTCCGCAAAGACGGAACTCTTCCTTACCTGCGTCCGGACGGAAAATCCCAGGTAACGGTAGAATACGACGAATCCGGAAACCCTTCCCGTATCGATGCCGTTGTCATCTCCAGCCAGCACAGCGAAGATGTCAGCTGGGATCAGATTAAAGAAGATATCCGTGAAAAAGTTATTGATCCAATTCTCCCTGCAGAACTTTTGGACGATGACACAAAATATTATATCAATCCAACGGGACGTTTTGTCATCGGCGGTCCAAACGGCGACAGCGGTCTGACCGGCCGCAAGATCATCGTCGATACTTACGGTGGATGGGCTCGTCACGGCGGCGGTGCTTTCTCCGGTAAGGACTGCACGAAAGTAGACCGTTCTGCTGCTTACGCAGCCCGCTACGTAGCAAAGAATCTCGTAGCTGCCGGCCTTTGTGACAAAGCTGAGATTCAGCTTTCCTATGCGATCGGCGTCGCTTCTCCGACTTCGATCCGCATCGATACTTTCGGCACCGGCAAACTTTCCGAAGACAAGTTAGTCGATATCATCCGTGAGAACTTCGACCTGCGTCCAGCCGGCATCATCCAGATGCTCGACCTGCGCCGCCCAATCTACAAGGCTACCGCTGCTTACGGGCACTTCGGCCGCAACGATCTCGACCTCCCTTGGGAGAAACTTGACAAAGTGGATTTATTGAAGAAATATCTGTAAAAGATTTACATGTTTTGATATTCCGGCTCGAAGGATTCGAGCCGGCATGCTCTCATAGTTAAATGGATATAACAGCCCCCTCCTAAGGAAGAGTTTAACATTTCCTTTTGGGGTTTCATGTTCTCGTAGCTCAGCTGGATAGAGCGACCGCCTCCTAAGCGGTAGGTCGGAGGTTCGAATCCTCTCGGGAACGCTAAAAACCGTTGGTTTTGACACTCTAAAGTCGATTACCAACGGTTTTCTTTTTATGCTCTTTTGCATCCTCTTTATTATAATTCTGCTAATAGGGAAATGTTATTTTTCCAATAATCTGCTAATAAAAAGTGGCTATTTGCTAATAACATATTTATTTGACGTTATTTTTAATCTTTCAACAAGCTCTTTAAAGCCTCTTTTAATTCCGGTGACTGCTGCACTGCTTTCAATAACTTGGCAACATCAAGTTCGGCATCTGTCTGGTTATTATGGACTGCATTACGAAGATCCGGTTGCTTATAAAATGCTTCATCAAATTTCATAGCATTTTCTTTTCGTCTTTCATCCATAATGTGAGAATATACTTCTGTTACCATTTGTGCTGTCGCATGTCCAGTATCACCTTGTACATCCTTAATATTTCCATGTGTCAAGCCCAATTTGTAAGTCGTCGAGCTATGACGCAAAGAATGAAAAACAACATCCGGAAGAGCTGTTTTCGCTTTAAGACGCTTGAAACCATGCTCTATCACTTGAGAATCACATGGTCTTCCGTCATTGTGTGTTACCACAAGGTTATAATCACAAAATGCATCACCAATTAGATTTTTCAATTCCTCTTGCTTTTTTCTCCAATCCAAAAGAATCAATGCAAGGGTTTTGGGTAACCACACTTTACGAACTGAACTGTCCGTTTTCGGTTTTTTCAAAACCATACGTGTTGATGCATTGAACTTCGTAGTAGGAAAAATCTGATATATGTCCTTATCTCCAATCTGCTTTACTGCTTCCATATTTACACGCGACAATTCCTTTTCTATCATAATCCAAGCCCCATCAGAGGCAATCTCCTGATCTGAAATATGTACACAATTCCAGGTAAGACCAAGTATTTCTCCTAAGCGAAGGCTACATGCAAAACTGAGATTAATTGCCAAATACAGTCGATTGTCTTCGCAATTGTCTAATGCTGTCTTAATATGTTCTGCATTCCATATTGCACGTTCCACCTTAGTTGGCTTCTCTCGCAGAGCTCCGATGGTGGGGTTCTTGTTAATAATTTCCCAGTGTACAGCCTGCTTCATAGCAGTAGACATTAGATGAGCTATTTTTTCAATTACAGCCGGACTAAGAAATCCCTCCGGCTTTCTCCCACGATATTCTACATACTCCGTCTTCGTTAATTTCTTATAGAAAGAATCGATCGTTATACGGTTCAAATCTTGCAGTTTAACATCTCCAATGAGTGGAGCAATATAATTTTTAATCAGAGCAGTATTAGCCTTGAAAGTGCTTGCTCCCCATTTGGTAGTCCCATAGAGTTGTACAAAGTATTCCAAATATTCTGCCACTGTCGTAGAATTCGGGGGAATAAAAGTCCTGTTATTCATTTGACTTTCTATTTCAATTTTTCGCTTATAAGCCTCACCTTTCGTCGAAAATGTCTCCCATTTCTGATGTTGCTCTCCCTTGTCATCTTTATAATAATATACTACGTTATACTTATTACCACGTTTCTGAATACTTGCCATATCCATTCCTCCTAAAAAATCGCCTTAGCCCATTCAAGGACTAAGGCCTGTTTGCGTTACTGATTTGTAGTTTTGTTCGGTTGACTGAATTCCCCATTCAACCAGCGATTAACATTCCGAATGGGTATGAGAATTCTTCTGCCAACTCTTACTGTTGGAAATTGTTCCTCGCTAATCAGCTTATATACGCTATTTCTTCCGATACCGAGATACGAAGCCAATTCCTCCGGCGTCATCGTGCACTTATCCATTCTATCTACCTCCTCACTGGATTGGTACCAATTTGGTATCAATGTGGTATCTAATATCTTGATTAATCTCCTTTTTTGGTATCATTTTCCTTGCTTATGATACCACTTTAGGATTTAACCTATAATTTTGATCCCACACCGGTATCAATTTAACTGCAAAAATCATAATTCGGCTCAACTTCTTCAAATGTCGTAGACGGTGTACTTGTATTTGCCTTTATCATACCACCATCCATCAATTTCTTTACAACTTCTTGTGCAATCCTCTCCTCCGGGGAAGCTCTTGCAGAATCTGCATACTGCAATATTGCATTTACAATATACGCATTAGTAGAACCATCTACTGTAAGAAGAATCTCATGGACTTTTTTATGCTCAGGCTTATGAAGATTGAGCCTCAACGTGCGAGAATATGTAAATTTATTACTCATAAATCTCACCCTCCCTTATAAGATATTGGTAATAGAAATCCTCGTATCCTTTGGCGTTTGCATGAACGTCAGTGATAAAATCATAATTGTGACTATCTTCACATAACTTCTTTATAATGCCGGCACCACCACCCAAAAAAACCAAGTTAGTGTAGGCATCCGAATAACCACGCTCACGAAGAATTGAGAAAACCTTCTCGCAGTATTCTCTCGCACTAGAATCAATGCAGGTCACCCACTCATCAGGTAAGTTCAAGTCTTCATTGCCGCGAATCATATAAGTTTCAAACACTTCGTACGGCAAGTCCTTCATTGTACGATTCTTAACGTTTGTTTTTGCCATGAGATAACACTGTTGTGTCCCTAGCTTTACTGTAAATGAATTGGTTTCGTTTGCCACAGCATTTTTCATTGTAATGCAATCGATTGTTCCATTTCCCACATCTACAATCCATGTATGCCCCCGATATCTTCCTAACTGCATAGCAACAGCGGAATACCCTTGGGGCATAACACTCACTCCACAAAGTCTGACATGATATTTCTCGGAATTTGAAACAAAAATCAGTTCCGGTTTTTCCAAAAAGTATCTTTTTAATTTATCTTTCATGACGTTCCAATGCTGCAAAGGAACACCGACGCCAAGATAGACGTCATACGTTCCCGGGGACATTTTTTTCGCACGAAGCTCATTGGCAATCGCCTGACAAGTTAGGCGGCGGTAATTTTCGTCATGCGTCCTGTCTTCCAAATAGTCAAGATGTTCCTCACCTATAACACTAATGACCCCATCCATCTCTAAGACATTTTGGGCAAATGATGAGCCATTAACTATTTTAATGCCCGTCAGCATTTTTGAATTTGCTGTCTTGGTGTCGCCGTTTCCCACGTCAACACCGATGAGCAATTTCCTCGTTCCATTTTTTGTTATTACTGTTTTCATTCTAATCTCTCCTCTCATAAAAATAGTTTGCATATACAAATTAATAATATATAATTCCAGCCTTATATCTTTGCAAAAGTGAACACCAAATGAGATTAATTTAAATTTCAATTTGGTGTTCATATCTGTGCTTAAACTAATTACAAAATATAACTAATGGCTCCGGATTAATGATTCTGCCGTACATATCAACTCTCGCAATATGCCGTTTTTCAGTTCCATCATGAATCACACGGATTGTGTCATTCGGTCCTAAACCTAGACGTTCAATCTCATCAATATCCTGGTTATATAAAGTAAAATTATACAAAATTGGTCCGTTGTAATTTCTGCCTGACATACGGTTGTAATACGAGCGGGCATATTCGATTGCATCGGAACATCTGACAAAGTCAATACATTGCGAATCTTGTAAATAGTTCTGTGCATTACTTGCTTCGATTCTGCTTAAATATATCCCAAGCCCATTTCTTCCTGCAACTGCGTAAAATTTAAACATCATTGTGCACCTCCTTAACTTTTATAATTTTGTACGTATTTAAACGCTTTTTACTTCCCTGGTCATCAATAATTCTCTCTTGGCCAACCTGCTCAACCTCATAGGGCAGATTAAGGCGCTGACATATTTGACAGAATTTTTTAATTGACACAGGTCGATTGCTGCGTAACTCTCCATCTGTCAACTTCGCCATATGTGGTTTCAGCACCTGCAATCTGTCACGGATTTCTTTCAGAAGAAAAGTCTTGTTAGAACTTTCATCTGCCAACTTGTCAATCATGGCGACAACTTTTTTTTTACGGCTTCTTGACGCTCAAGCGACACAAAATCTCTTGACGAAAATTTTTTGTCCATCCAGTCAAGCTGTTTTTTTATAAAGAAATTTTCGTCAATCGCCATTCCACGTGCCATCTGCCTATAGAAATCATAATCAATTAAGGTCTGGACACACGTTAGTTCGTTGATTCTCCAATGACCATTGCCGTCCTTGAACGTGAATTTCTGGAGCATATCGGGCGTATAATCATCAGCTTCACCAAGAGAAATCTTAGCGGCGAACTCTTTAGGGTCGGATTTTCTCTCTTTTAGAAGCCGATATGCCAATTTAGCAAAAATTGCATTCTGCTCAATTCTGCGCTCAAAAAATTTAAACTGTGACTGAAAAACATAAATTGTCGGACGCTGATTCTTCTGCAATCTGACGCGAGCCAGCATCTGCAAGAAGTTCGTCCGAGTCGTCGGATCAATCACAATTGCGTCAATTTCCGGGTCTTCTATACTAACGCCCACATCCAACACTTTGGTCACAAACAAAATTCTCGAATCAAAGCGATGGAAGATTTCCAAGGATTGAGCAGTTTTGTTTGTAAGCTTGTCCTTGGCTTCCAAGAAATCAGCAGAATTTTCAGCTTTGCCATTCTGCTTTTCTGCGAGTGTCTTGCCTCGTTCGCGATTACCAACAAACATTATGGCTTTACATGCATTCGCAAGGACGTACTCTAAATCGTCGTCATTCTTGAGAATTTTCATCGCATATTTTTTATAATCTGCTGCTCTGCCATAAGCACGACAGAATCTTGTTCTATCTGTTATAACACTAACTTCCACTCTAATTTTCCTCCATTCTACAATCGTATTTCGAAAAAATGTATTTCTCAAAGTCCTCAATGGTGCCAGACAAAAAGAGAAGAATTGCTTTGCGATTCTTCAAAATAGCCTCCATCGAAAGCTGTGTATGCGTATTGAAAATCGCATCGCTGAGAAAATAATGGCATTCATCACAAATGATGATATCGAATGAATCCAGCGGATTAAAACCGTTCAACAACTGCTGCTCCACCGCTTGATAGCTAGAATAGCTTATTCCATCAACTTCATGGAAATATCCGTTTTTCTGTGACGCAACGCTCTGCATAGCCTCAGATTTCTGCTGATTAACCAGAACTCGACGAGGGGAAAGAATGAGAATGTGCTTCCCTTCACGCGCTTTAGCTCGTGCATACTGATTGCAAAAAGTCGTCTTACCACTTCCAGGCGGGGACTTCAAAAAAATCCACTCTCCCTGCCTCCAAGTTTGATAGTCATTACCAATAACATCGGTTAAATACATATCTGTACCTCCAATTATAAATATTGTGATGTTTTAGGTCGCTAAGTACCTCATTTCACTATAATAATACATCGGCTTACCCTTTTAGTCAAGCGTTTTTATATTTTTTTGTGCTTTATTTTCTCGTATTTCATCATTTATATTGACTTCCAACTCAAAAAGGACTATTATTTATATAGGAAAGAACTCAATCAAGGGAGGATAACAATGAAATCTCAAAAGTTTATTCAAAGATATCAGGCAGAAGTAAGCGCTATACTTGCCACATCATTCATTTCACTATTACAATTGCCTGAATTACCTTTTTCCCAAACTATATCTGTGCTTTTTGAACAGTTTAAGGAACACAAAGACTTCAAACGGTTTTACGCTTGTGATGAAGAAAAAGCTTCATCTATCTTCTTTCTACATTTACAAACACTCATAGAATTGCGCAGTTTCATAGCAATGGGCACAAATGCTACACTGAGCAAATTGTCAAACCAAACATTAGAATTCGGATTTGGGGAACTATTAGATTCCGAATTTCTCTGCCTTGATGATAACTACAATATACAGAAAGAACAACGCTCTGCTCACAACACGATGAAGTTATATAAACAAGAAGCTTTGCAAAAAGAAGCTTTTGATATGCTTGATATTTCCGCTGAAGACAAGGAAAGGATAGAAAAGCCAATTTTCGTCAATACTATGAGAACGAACGCTAACTCCATTAAAAAAAATAATGGATACTGCAATAGCATAATCAATTGGAATCCAGCAGAAAAATATTCTTTTCCGATTGATAAAACGGACATTGTTTTTTCTATGTGCAGATATTTTAGACTGTTTGATTCCGCAATATGTCGGCTTGTAAATGCAACTACAGACATACCAAGAATGACAAAACAGGCATATTCGCATTATCTATCTTTAGCAGAGAAGGACTTCCTAAAGAAATTCATCTTTTATGACGGTTCTTCTCCAACCGGAAACATGAGAGTTGTTGATTCGATAATACATAATTTTGAATTGGAACGTTTATTCCATTTCTCCTTGTTGGCAGACATATTAGAAATACGGCAAGTGGCAGAAAAGTGTCTTTCAAAGCAGAGACTCGAAAAGCTTGACTCGCTTCTTCTGCTCTACTCTGATTTGCCTTTCTCGTACACACGAAATGAACGACTTAAGAACACATTTTCCAACGTGGAATTGGAAAGAATATCAGCAATGGATGATTCAGAATATAGTAAGAATATAGATAAAAAAGCAAGGGACTTGTTTGTCGATGCAAAGTATGTATGGCCTATTATGCAACGCACGTTTTTCTACTCTTTGATGACCTCTCAAACAGGAAAAACAGTTAATGAAAACTTTGTTCTTGCCAGCAACCATCTGAATAATATACTCAAATCCCATGAAAATGTTGCATTTGCAAGAAAAAAATGGGAAATAAACAGCAAGAACAAACTACCAGACATCAAATCACTTTCCATATCTGCTGTAAACTTCATTTATCGCTTTTTTACTTACAACTTTACAGTAGAGAAATACAAAGAACGCAATGACTCGGTTTATGACAGTAACTATTTCAATTTACCAATCATAACTGGGGAAGACTCTGAAAGTCGTAAAAATAAAAACATTGTTCAAGATTTAACACTCAATTTCTTTCTTTCAAAATAAGTTATAATTTGCCAACGGTAAAATTCCGTTGGCTTTTTCTTTATATATTAGAAATTTTGCCACTTTTTTTCCACGAATCCTTACAAGACAATCTGCGGGAGTTTTTCGCTATTCTTCCGGTTTTACAAAAATGCATTACGATTTATTACAACGTATCGAACATTATTATAAGGATAGAAAGGACAAAAGATTGCATGTGTCCACAAACTCTATTCTTGCCAAGTCGTCCATGGGGTATCTTCATGTAAGTATATTCTGAATCCGTGAATATCCATGTACGCTATAAACTATAGAAATAAGAAAGGAAGATTATTATGAGCAACAAAAAGAATTACACAGTCAAAATCCGACTGACAGAAGAAGAAGTTAAAGAACTCGATATACGAGTGAAAGAATCAAGTTCTCCAGATCGAAGTTCCTATATCCGGACCAGAATCTTTAGTGAGAATCCCACTAACCTCTCTCCTCTGGATAGAGCAGAAGCTTTTCATTGTTTAAATAATATTAGGAACAGATATCCGACTGACAAAGAAACTCTATCAGAATTGGATTATGTCTATAATGCGTTCACAGGAGGTACTTCTCATGGCTATGATAAAGGTTGTTAACAATGCTTATTACGACTATGATACAGATGTCCAAAATGTACTGAACTATGTTTTAACCAGTAAAGACGTGGTAGGAAACTACATCTCCAGTCATTTAGTATACAATATAGGAATCCCTAGTGTAGTACAACAAATGAAATTGACCGCCACACAATTAGGTAAAAATAAGGGACGCGTTATCCAACATTTAATAATTTCATTTGATGACTACTACGAGAGCTTTGTTGATGACTCGTTTGCTTATGAAATTGTATCACGATTTATGAGAAGTGCATTTGGCTCATTTCAATGGATATTCGGCATCCACCGAAATAGTAAAGGGAATTTACATGCCCACGCTATTATCAATAATGTAAATTTGCAAACTGGGAAAAAGATTAACACCTACAATGATACAATGGAGATTTTGTGTCAAGAACTGCTATTTGCCTCACTAGGAAATCTCAAAAAATGTTTTCATAGCTACGGATGACAAAAATCTTGGGACAAGTCGCTGCGACTTGTCCCCTTTTCCATTTCTATTTTTTATATTTCCTTGTAACAAATTCAATTACACTCTGTCGTGGTATTCTCCAATTCTTTCCTTTTCCTACTCGGTATCCTTTTAATTGGTTTGAATTTAGCAGCGAGTACAATTCACTCTTCCCGATTCGTAGCACTTCACAGGCCTCATCAGGAATCAATACAATCGGATATTCCTCAAGCATAAAATCAGCTCCTTTTCCTAAAAATAATGAATTAATTAAATGTTCCAATTCTCAGAAAAAGTGAGAAAATCAATCCGGCAGCTTTAAACTGGATAAAGGTTTATAAAGTGCTATTTCCCCTCAAAAAAATTTATTATCATTACAGAAGCAAATCAAAATTCTTCAAAAGTAACTAAACTTGTAGATGAACTTGGAACAGCTGTAATTCTAAAAAATAATACACCTAGATATTTGGTAATTGATTTTAGTAAAGCAGACCAGGAAAGCAATGCCTCTGACGAAGATGTTTTATCAATATCGAATCGTTTATTAAAACAAAACAAAGAAGCTTATGAGGTTCTTGCCAAATGATAATTCTTTCAAAAGAACAAATCCTTATGCTTCACAGTCAACTGTTAGAGGCAACAGGTAGAAGTGATAACACTCGGGCAGAAATGCTTGGGTGGCCATTTTCATGATAGAAAAACAACAAGTATTGTGTTATAATAAATAATTGAGAATTTGTGCAATTTTGAAGAAAATTGCGGAAGGAGTATGAGTCTTATGAAACTTAAATTCAACTTAAAAAGTAAAGAGGCTAGTTTTGAAGCAGATGTTGAAGGCCTTGTAGAAAAGGGAATGGAAAGACGTGACAATCCCAATAGAAAGACTCGATACCAGATTAAACAGGAAGAAAAGCGTAAGAATGAAGAATTGAAACATAAACAGCAGATGCAGATGATTTATATCATGCTGGGGATATTAGCAGTTATATTTATTATAATTTTTGTGATGGCTACTCTTGAAGGGTAGTGTTCGCAAATTTTTTAAGTTCTATAATGAAGTACACTTTATAAGTCCAGCTAATAAATGTCAATAAGAAATTTAAAAAATATCGATTATATTTTAG